>ERZ894236.24-NODE-24-length-246249-cov-46.0548_pt1 | contig 246249 bp, 234 predicted proteins | sample MGYA00380297_ERZ894236 | MGnify/ENA primary metagenome ERZ894236 (study PRJEB32331, sample SAMN06328420) | human gut metagenome | biome: human gut microbiome; feature: stool | host: Homo sapiens | collected 2014-08-04 ... | reverse complement strand
ACGCTTCTGCTTACTCCATTCTCCCCAGCATAGCTGGGGGATTAGGATTTTCATTTATTTTTGTGGTCTTCCAGACCTTTTACAAACATGTTGTGGAACTCCAGACACGTCTGCTTCAGCGCAAGCGGCTTTCCTTCACGGTTAATAAAGCAATGCCTGGTGATTCCCCGGCAGTGGACCATCTGGGTCTTGTCCGAGATCACCTCGTATCCCACGGTCAGCTTGATGCCATTGTACTCCTTGACGAAGGTTTCTATGGTCACCGTCTCCCCGAAATGGACCATCCTCAGATAATCTGCTTCAACGGACAGTACCGGGCTTAGAATTCCCTTTTCTTCCATCTGGTCATACCCCAGCCCCATCTGTTCCATATAATCAGTCCGTGCTTCTTCAAACCAGCGGATATAGTTGGAATGATGCACAATTCCCATCTGATCTGTTTCATAATACTGTACCTTGTGCTTGTAAGGCTTCATCTTCCCCGTCCTTTCCTGCCTTTCGGGCATGTCATAGCATGGAATAAAAAAGTCCCTTACAGCCTGCATGCTGTAAGGGACGAGTTCATCAAGTCTCGCGGTTCCACCCTGCTTGAACTGGCATATTCGCCAGAACCACTTCTTTCATGATGGTAACGGAATCACCGGACTGTTTTGCAGCCACTCGGAGGTAGTCTTCAGAAGGTTCCGTAATAAGGGGCTTGCAGCCTTTGGCTCCTCTCTCTGTAATTCTTCCCCAACCTACTCGTCTCGTCAACGTGTTTTGATATATGTTACCATTATAACACTGTCTTATTCTTTGTCAACACAGAGTTTCTGCAATTTCAGAATTTTCTCCTGCAAAGACTCCCGAACAGGCCGTGCCACAAGGTCCGGACACCCCAGGTAATACCCCTGCATATAATGCAGCACCACATTCCTCTTTTCCCTTTTCTCATCCTCCTATAAAAATGGCAACGTGTCATATGGATACTATAACACATTGCTTCCTCAAAATCAAAAAACAGCCACATCTTCCACACGGCAAAGCATTCTCTGACCATGTAATTTACAAGCAGCGCCGGATGGCAGCTGGCCGCCAGCGGGTATGGATGGCCGTATCCAAGTCGCCTGGCATAAGCGCAAGCCCGGTACAGATGAAAATTATTGGATACGATTCCAACGTCAGCCTCCCCGCAGTTCATGTATCGTTTGGAGAACTTCAGGTTCTCCTGGGTCGTAGTGGATGCTTCCTCCTTGATGATACGATAAGACGCGATTCCCTGCGCGATCAAATAGTCTTCCATCGCCTGGGCTTCCGTAACGTCTTCTCCTGTGCCCTGTCCCCCGGATACAACCGCCCTGGTCCCAGGATGTGCCTTTAGATAAATCAAAGCCTTATTCAGGCGGCGGTACAGGGAATCCGTGATTTTTCGCCCTTCTACATGGGCTCCCAGAATAATCAGATAATCATATTCCTTCTGTCCCCGTGGAACCATTCCCATGACAATCCTAAGTTCTGTCACGACAAACACGGCTACAGGCAGAAGAAGCGCCTTCCTGGCCGCTGCTTCCATCCCAAGCCGGACTGCGGCATAATCATACAGCCAGAGCCCCAGGCCTGCCGCCAGCCAGAATCTTGAAAATGTGGAATCCCATTTCTTTAGCGCCACGCATAGGACGGCATAGTACAAAAGGCATGCTGCCCCCAGAAGCGTCAGCATTATCTACCACAACATTTCTTATACTTCTTGCCGGAGCCGCATGGACACGGATCATTACGCCCTACCTTCTTTCCCTTGCGGATAGTAGTGGACTCTTTCTGCTCCTTGTACAGTTTCTTCAGTTCTTCCTCCGAATAGATCTCCTTCCATTGTGGAAGTTCATACAGCCAGTCCGCTTTGGCTGCCACCATGTTCTTATATAATTTTTCCTTATCAAAGGCAAGGCTGACTACGGTATCTTCCTCCATCGTCTCAATCGGATTCTCTTCCTTCAGGCTTTCATTGATTCCATCCAGGAATCCAACCATGGTAAGCACTTCCTGGCCATACTTCTCTGCCAGTTCCTTGACGGTGCCCTTTACCTCCTCGTCCGGGTTGGACAGCAGCTTTTCATAGATTTCCTTCTCAATCTGGAAATAGGTGCCCCAGAAATTCTGCAACTGGCCCCTGTCTGCCTGCTCATCATAGGCAATATCTCTCCATTGATCTAATAATGTACGACTCATATTCATATACTCCTTTGTATTCATTTGCAATTTTCTCTTGCTCTTTATATAATATACTAAAGTCTTGATTGGATGTAAAGGATGATTCTGATGAAAAAAGTAAAACGTATTCTGGCTTTGGCAGGCGCAGTCCTTCTATTCTGCATGTATGCAAGCACCCTGGTGTTCGCCCTGACCGACCGTTCGCAGACAATGGGCCTTTTGAAAGCGTCCATTGCCTGCACCATAATTCTTCCAGTGTTAATATATGCCTATACTCTGGTATATAAGGTCACTCATCATGACCAGGATGATGATGACACCAAATAGTACTCAAAAGGCGTCAGTCCTCTTGCTCCCCGTAGCAGTTCTGACTCTTTTTTGGCGTGCTTTTTTTCCTTCTCCCTTATCTTTTTTCTCTTGGCAAGGTATTCTTCCATTGAAATCACTTCTGGCTCTGGATATTCCCAGTCTCTCTTATGCATAAACGATACCTCCATTTCCATTATTTATACTCGTTTTTTGTTAAAACTCCGAACTCCCGACTCTATTATTATATTGCTACGGTCCCCATTATATGACTCTTTTGTGTCAATACTATGGAAATTATCTAAAATAATGGTGATGGTTTCCTTAAGAATTTCAAAAGGCGCCCTGCCTAAGATTCCTTAGACGGGCGCCTGCATGTCTTACACATTCCTATATATAATATCATTTCTTCCCGGGCCATTCGATACCATGGTGATCGGGTATCCGATCTGCGCTTCGATGAATTCCACATACTTCCTGCAGTTTTCCGGAAGGTCTTCATACTTTGTGATGCCCCGGATATCGCTCTTCCATCCCGGAAGCGTCTGAAGCACCGGCCTTGCCCGATCAAGACGATGCGTGGTGGGGAAGTCCGTGGTAACCGCTCCGTCAATCTCGTAGCCTACGCACACCGGAATCTCATCTAAATACCCCAGCACGTCCAGAACCGTGAATGCCACGTCGGTCGTTCCCTGCATTCTGCATCCGTATTTGGAAGCCACGCAGTCAAACCACCCCATTCTTCTGGGGCGCCCTGTGGTGGCTCCGAATTCGCCGCCGTCTCCGCCGCGGCGTCTGAGCTCGTCCGCTTCATCTCCAAAGATCTCGCTTACAAATGCTCCCGCGCCTACCGCGCTTGAGTATGCCTTGCACACGGTGATGACCTTTCTGATCTCGTATGGCGGAATGCCTGCTCCGATGGCTCCGTAAGCGGCCAGCGTCGAAGAAGAGGTAACCATTGGATAGATTCCATGATCCGGGTCTTTTAGGGATCCCAGCTGGCCCTCCAGCAGAATCTCCTTCCCTTCCTTCAGCGCATTGTGAAGATACAGCGAAGTGTCGCATACATAAGGCTCCACCATCTTCTTATAGTCTTGCAGTTCTTGATAGAGATCGTCAGGATTAATCACTGGCTTGTGGTACAGATGCTCAAGCAGGACATTCTTCTGCAGGGCCACCCTTTTTACCTTGTCTCTTAGAAGTTCGTCGTCGAACAGCTCGCTTACCTGGAATCCAATTTTTGCATATTTATCCGAATAGAATGGAGCAATCCCTGACTTGGTAGAGCCAAAGGACTTCCCTCCCAGTCTTTCCTCTTCATAGGCATCAAAGTTCTTATGATAAGACATTACCATCTGGGCACGGTCTGATACCAGGATCTTGGGCATAGGCACGTCCTTGTCGATGATGGACTGGATTTCCTGAAAGAGAACCGGCACGTCAAGAGCCACGCCATTGCCGATAATGCTGGTCGTATGGCTGTAAAATACGCCCGATGGCAGCGTATGCAGTGCGAACTTCCCGTAATCGTTGATGATGGTATGGCCTGCATTGGCTCCCCCCTGAAATCTTACAATGATGTCCGCCTGCTGGGCGAGCATATCGGTAATCTTTCCCTTGCCCTCATCACCCCAGTTAGCGCCTACTACTGCTTTAACCATTTTCATTCCTCCTGCGATCTATAATACTTTAACCTTCAACTTTTGCATTATACTATATTTTTCCCCTCCTGTAAAATGCATTTTAATTCAAATATTTCTATTATTCGATGATATTTTCATGCATTTCATATAAAAGTTCGTTCACCGCTGAAAGGGATGCCTTCTTCTTAAGTCCGAACAAGATGATGCTGTCTCTTTTGTTCTTTACATACAGAATCGGATATTCCGATATCTTCAGCATCTTCTGCATCTCTTCTATGGACAGTTCCATCCCGAATCCAAGAGCAAGAAGCTTATCCCGGTTGGGCTTTCGCGTGCCGGAGAATATCTGGTATGCATAGATTCTGTCCAGCTGGGACTTGCGGATGACATCCGCCTTTTTAAGTCCTTTCATTTTCATCACTTCTTCCAGGTATTGGGGGAGTCCCATATCTACAAACTCCGGCCCTTCCTGCAAATATTCATCAAAACTTTTCTTCTGCTTTAAAAGTTCCAGCAGTTCATCCGTGGTTTTTCGGCTTGTCTCCATATTTTCACCTTTCGTTATTTACAAATGCACAACTTATGATAAAATAAATATCAGAAAATTGCAAGAACAAAGAATGGAGTACTATGGGGAATCTGAAAGCCGAATATCTGGAACAAACCTATATTGACCTTGCGCCTCTTAAGGATGCCGAAGACTGCCGCACCTATCTGACGCGCAGCCAGGTTGACGGAAGCCTGGCAGTACGCAAGGAAATCTGCGCCCTTCAGTACCCATTGTACCAGCAGTTAATCGACTTTTCCCATCCCAGTCTGGCAAGGGTGCTGGAGACTTATACCAAGGATGGAAGATACTTTGTACTGGAAGAATATGTCAGCGGGTCTACCATAGGCTCCTACTTAAAAAGAGGGTATCATTTTCAGGAACATGAAATCTTAAGCTTCATATCCCAGCTGTGCTCTGCCCTCTCCTTCCTTCATGCCCATAACATCATCCACCGGGATGTCACGCCGGAGAACCTGCTGATCTCCACGGACAATGTGCTCAAATTGATCGACTTTGGAATATCCCGAAGCAAAAAGGAGGGCCAGAGCCAGGATACCACTATCCTTGGCACGGTCGGATACGCGGCTCCGGAGCAGTTTGGCTTCGGGCAGACGGATGAGCGAACCGATATCTATGCCACAGGCGTCCTGCTTAACGTCCTGCTGACCGGCAGCCTTCCCAAGGATGATCTGCCTTTCGATCCTCGTTACCGCCAGATCGTCTTAAAGTGTACCAGCATATCCCCTGCGGACCGTTATTCCTCCGTATCCGAATTAAAGAGCCAGATCATGGCCATAAAGCCAACGCGGATATACCAGGCGGAAATCGTAGAGCCGTCGGGGAAAGCGCCGCGAAAAGACTCTCTGATCCGCCGCTTTTTCCGCCATGTACCGGGATTTCGTACCGGCAATCCGGGAAAGATGATCGTGGCCATCATCGGCTACTTCCTGATGCTCCTCTTCGTTGTCGTGAATGGCACCCGTCCTCTGGAGCCAGGAGATATCCGCTCAGAGTATTGGACCATCAATTATTTCTTTGTCGGCGTCTGGGCGGCATACGTGAACCTGGGCAATTACTGCGGCCACATAGAAGCCTATGATAAGGTAGGGCCTCTCACCAGGCTTCTGCTGCGGACGGCCGTCGCCCTGGCAGTCTTCCTTACCACCGGCCTTCTCCTTTATTTTGAAAACTATTGCCTGAAATAAAATGTTCCCCTTGTATGCTCGATGCATACCAAAGAAAAAAGGGACTTCTGTATATTATGTACAGAGGTCCTTTTTGCTATTTATCATTATAACTTAATAGAAGCTTCGTCAGATTGACCACAAGTTCCTGCTCTTTGGGGGTGGCTTCTGACAAAAGGCCGGTCCATATGTCTTTGTAAGGCACCTGGTCCTGGATGATAGATTCCTGAAGAAGATAGTCTACCGTAACGCCCAGGCAGTTTGTAATATTAATCAGGCTGTCCAGCGTCAGTTTCCGTTCTCCTCTTTCAATCTGTCCGATATAAGACGTGGAAAGATTCACCTCTTCGGCCAACCGTTCCTGGGTCATATTCAATTTTAAACGTTCTTCTTTTATTCTTCTTCCTAGGGCAATATAATCCATACGCTATTCCTCACATTCTATTATAAGCAATTTTACAATGATTGCACCATAGTTTTAATATGCTATTAGCGTTATTTATATTCTCTATTAGTTGTATTTTGATATGCAAAATGTTATACTTTAAAAAAGAAATTTTAGTAAAAGAGAGGGAATTCATTATGAAAAAGAGATTGTTAACCGTATTGCTTGTAGCATCCATGTGCCTGTGCCTGACCGCCTGCGGCGGGTCTTCCGACGATAAGAAGGATAACAAGAAGACAGAGGATACGGATGCCAAGAAAGATGACAAGAAAGATGACAAAAAGGATGAAGAGCCTGATGACGGAATCATCAACTTCGATGGCAAGGATTATAATGTGACTTACTCAAGGCACGAGGTGGGCACCGACTATGAAGGCAACCCCTGCCTGTTCTACTACTACAACTTCACCAACAATAAGAGCGAGGCTTCCAGCGTGATGGCCGTGGCTATGATCAAGGCTTTCCAGAACGGCGTTCAGTGTGACAGCGCATACATCCTGGAAGAGAATGAGGCGATCAACAATTATATGAAGGAGATACAGCCAGGCACATCCCTGGAAATCTGCCAGACCTTCAAACTGGCTGATATGTCTGAAGTAACGATAGAAGCATCTGACTTTGTTTCCTTTGACGACAAGAAGGACACCCAGATCATCACCCTTCAATAATCATCGCCCGGATATAATAAAACCGGCACGCAGGTTCTTAACAACTTCCTGCGTGCCGGTCTTTTTTACATCAGCGGGGCAACCAGCCTCATCACCTGTCCGGCTATCTTTGTCAGCATGCTCCGGTTCTTCACTTCAATCAGCGTCACCTTATGGCATCGGGCCAGCGTCTGCTGGAAATCCCGCTCAATCTTATCCACTTCGGAATTATTATAGATAAATGCCCCGCACTCAAAATGCAGATACAGACTCCGGTAATCCAGATTGATCGTGCCAACGGTGGCCGTGTCGTCATCGGATACAAACACCTTGGCATGGACGAAGCCCGGCGTGTACTCATAGATCTGGACGCCGCCTTCGATCAATTCCTTATAATAGGTCTTTGCAACCGCGAATGCATACCATTTATCCGGAATATGGGGCATGATGATAATGACCTCGATTCCGCTTTTCGCCACCCTGGTGAGGGTAGTGATCATCTCATTATCCAAAATCAGGTATGGCGTCATAATATGTACATACTTCTTCGCATGGTTCAGGATATGGAAATACACTTCCTCCCCAACATTCTCGTTGTCAAATGGGCTATCCGCATACGGGATGACATAGCCCAGTTCTCTTCTTAACCCCGGATACCTGGGCGTCAGGTATTTTCCATATCCTTCTGCCCGCCGTTCATCCACGTTCCACATTTCCAGGAACATCATGGTCAGGCTCTGTACCGCGTCCCCTTTCAGCATGATCGCGGTGTCTTTCCAGTGTCCGAACCGGACCTTCTGATTAATGTATTCATCCCCCAGGTTGATGCCGCCGGTATAGCCTACTTTGCCATCGATCACGCAGATCTTCCTGTGGTCGCGGTTGTTCTGGGTGGTAGACAAGAAGGGCTTAACGCTGTTTGCCATCTTGCACTTGATGCCATAACGCGCGATCTGTTCCGGATAATTATAGGGCAGCATGGAGATGGCGCACATCCCATCGTACATGAACCTCACTTCCACCCCTTCCCGGACCTTCTCCTTTAAAATGTCCAGGATAGCCCCCCACATATGGCCTTCTTCTACAATAAAATATTCCATGAAGATAAACCTTCGGGCCTTCTTAAGCTCTTCTACCATCGATTGGAATTTATACTCCCCAAGCGGGAAATACTTTACCTGCGTATTGCGGTAGGTAGGGAACCCCAGCTGATGCGACAGATAGTAGGACAGCTGGGCATTGGCCGACTTGCTAGCCCATATGGCGTCCACCACATCCTGATCCTGCTGCATGTAGGGCGCTGTCTCCAGCTTCAGCTTGCCCAGGCGGTCCTTCATAAACCTGGTTCCGAACTGCATCTTGACATATATGTAGAACAAGGTTCCAATTACGGGAAAAGCCAGCACGCACAGCATCCATGTCATCTTAAAGGCCGGATTGCCTTCAGAGTTGATGATGTATATCAATACGATGACTCCCAAGATAGTCAGAATCCCATAGATATAGGTCATATATTCTTCCAGGTAGAATGCCATTCCAAGAAAGACTCCTGCCTGAAGAAGAATCAGCAAAAGGATGATCCCCGTCCTGCTGAATACGATGCGGAAGAACCCTTTTTTGGCGGTTCCCGGCGCTTCATTCTTACTCATACTTTAGCCTCTTTCCTTTGCTTTTTGCGAAAATATATCATACAGTTTATCACAAATTCGGGCGTATCTCAACTTTCATGTATTTTATTTCGATTTTTAAGGAAAAATGATACGATATGTGCTATTATAATCCTATACTATAATCGAAAGGAGTTATAACTATCATGGCAAAATGGTGTAAAAAATTGTTAGGGCTTGCTGCCATTGGCACTGCCGTTGCCGGCCTTATCTATTACTTTAAAAAGAATGATACATGCGAAGATGATGAATTCTCAGAGGACTTCGAGGATGAGGATTTCGATCTGGACAGCGATTTAAAGCCAGTATCGGATCGTGAATATGTTCCATTGACACCCTCCGCAAACCCTGAAGATGGATCAGGGGAAGAAGATAAAGAGGTTCCAAAAGAGGAAGAAGCTCCAAAAGAAGAAGCAGATGCCTCCCAGGCAGCCAAAGACGATGATGAGGATGATGAATAGCCGTAATTATAAGGCAAGGGCGGGAAACTCTGAGGATTCCCGCCCTTCTTTCATGTACATTCCTATTCGATCCAGCAGTCTCTAAGGAGCCTTGCCGCTTCTCTGATCTGATCTTCCGTAAGGTTGGCATACCCAAGCAGTATGGTTGCCTTCTCCTCGCAGTTCTCCCTGATCCGGTAATCGGACAGTCCATATACGCGGATATCCGCTCGTGCCGCCCGGTCAATCAGTTCCTCCTCGGCCATCCCGTTTTGAAAGGTAAGAAGCAGATGCACGCCGGCATTCTCCCCTGATATGGTACAGATATCTGCCATTGGACGCAGTTCTTCGATCAGGACATCATGCCTGCTTTTATAAAGCGCTCTTGTCTTGTTCAGATGCCTTTCATAATACCCTTCTTCAATGAACTTCTGCACGATCAGCTGATCTACTTTGGAAACGGTAGAATTGACAAACCTGGCCTTCTGCTCATATGCCTCCAGTAATGGCTTGGGCAGGACCATATAGCTAAGACGGATCGCCGGGGCAATGGATTTGGAAAATGTGCCCAGGTATATGACTTTATCGCTGGCATCATAACCTTTGAGGGCAGGAATCGGCTTTCCTTTGTACCGGAACTCGCTGTCATAGTCATCTTCCACGATATACCTTCCCTGTTCCTCGCAGGCCCACTTAAGCAATTCCATCCGGCGGCGGATGGGCATGATAACTCCAGTAGGATACTGATGGGAAGGCGTCACATAGGCAATGTCGGCGCCTGACTTTTCAAGTTCTGTCACCTTCATCCCATTCTTGTCCAAGGAAACCGGTATGCAGTTATAAGACATGCCCCCTGCCATCCGGTAGGCCTGCTTATAAGTAGGATCTTCGAATGCAATGGTATGGTCCATTCCCAGAATCATTCCCAGCAGCATCAGAATATAATCGCTTCCTGCCCCTACAATGATCTGATCCGGCGTACAATCCACTCCCCTTGCCTGATAGAGGTAACTGCAGATGGCGCTGCGGAAGCCGTACTCGCCCTGGGAATCACCGGACCGGAATAATTCCGTCCGGTCATCCAACAGGATATCCTTTGACAGCTTCCTCCACACATTATAGGGAAAACTTTTCAAATCCACGCCATTGGGCGTAAAATCATAGCGGTATCTGCGGGCTTCCTTCCTTTCCCTCTGGGGCTGCGGCTTATCCTTCTTCAGATGATACAGTTCGTCAATCTGGGCCACAAAAAATCCCTTATAAGGAACAGACTCGATATATCCCTCCGACAGAAGCTGCTCATAGGCCAGTTCTACCGTGCTCCTGCTTACCTCCAAGTGCTTCGACAGGAATCTGGTGGACGGCAGCTTCTCTCCATAAGGAATCCTTCCGCTCTGGATATCCGTCTTAATATAATCATAGATCTGTTCGTACAGGGGGATCCTGGAACGGGTATCCAGGCTGATCGTCAATTCATTCATAATTCCTCTTATTTCGGCAGTTTAAAGGAACTCTTCAGAGATACGATTCGGTTGAATACCAGCGCATCTGGTGCGGAGTCCTTGGAATCGATGCAGAAGTAGCCGTTTCTCACGAACTGGAAGCTGTCACAGGCCCCGGCATCCGCGAAACTGTCCTCTACATAGCAATTATTGAGAATCTTCAGGGAATCCGGATTCAGGTTCAAAGATCCATCCTCCTTGTTATATACGCCCTTCTCCTCATCGATCAGGTTCTCATACAGCCTTACTTGAGCCTGCTTTGCATAAGGCGCGGCCACCCAGTGGATCGTGCCCTTTACCTTCCGTCCGGTAAATCCGGATCCGCATTTAGTCTCTGGATCGTAGGTTGCATGGACGACCGTCACGTTGCCATTTTCATCCGTCTCATATCCTTCGCATTTGACAAAATATGCATGCATCAGACGCACTTCGTTGCCGGGGAAGAGGCGGAAATACTTCTTCGGAGGCTCGATCATGAAATCCTCCCGCTCAATATACAGTTCACGGCAGAAGGGAACCTTGCGCATTCCAAGTTCCGGATTCTCCATATTGTTGTCCACTTCCAGATACTCCACTTCCCCTTCCGGGTAATTATCAATCACCAGTTTGATGGGGTCAAGAACGGCCATCATTCGGGGCTTCTTCAGCTTCAGGTCCTCCCGGATGCAGTATTCAAGCATGGCATAATCCACGGAACTCTGGCTTTTGGATACGCCGCACATATCCACGAACATCTTGATGGATTCCGGCGTAAATCCCCGCCGCCTTAAAGCCGCGATGGATACAAGCCTGGGATCGTCCCAGCCATCTACGATGCCATCCTGCACCAGTTTCTTAATGTAGCGCTTTCCGGTCACCACATTGGTCAGATACAGTTTTGAAAACTCGATCTGCCTAGGCGCCGGATCAAACTCGCATTCCCTGACTACCCAGTCGTACAGAGGCCTGTGATCCTCGAATTCCAGAGTGCAGATGGAATGGGTGATCTTCTCCATCGCGTCCTCAATTGGATGGGCAAAGTCGTACATCGGATAGATGCACCATTTATCCCCTGTATTGTGGTGGGACATATGGGCAACCCGGTAGATGACGGGATCTCTCATATTAATATTCGGAGATGCCATATCTATCCTGGCCCGAAGCACCCTCTTGCCGTCCTGGCACAGGCCTTCTTTCATCTCTTCAAACAACTGCAGGTTCTCTTCTACGGACCGATCCCTGTATGGGCTGTTCTTTCCAGGCTCCGTCAGGGTCCCCCGATAGGCGCGGATTTCTTCCGCGCTCAAGTCGCAGACATAGGCCTTTCCCTTCTTGATCAGTTTTATGGCGCATTGATACATCATATCGAAATAGTCGGATGCAAAGTACAGGTGATCCTTCCAGTCTGCCCCAAGCCATTTCACATCTTCCTTGATCGACTCTACAAACTCCATATCTTCTTTGGTCGGGTTCGTATCGTCAAATCTTAAATGGAAGGTTCCATTATATTTCTTTGCGAGTCCATAGTTCAAAAGAATAGACTTGGCATGTCCGATGTGAAGGTATCCGTTAGGCTCCGGCGGGAATCTGGTGCATACTTGCGTATAGACCCCTTCTGCCAGATCCTTATCTATTTCCTGCTCGATAAAATTTTTGGAAACTGTTTCTTCTTGCATGTTTTTCCTCCTTATAGGTACTTACATTCTGCCCCCTATATTATCATAAATAATGTAGCGAAACAAGGCGTTACAGACGTTTTTTAAGCAGCGTGAAGGCCTGTACGATTATCGACGCGTGGTCAACGGCGATCAGCCTCGGCTAAATCACTTTGAATTTCTTATCCCGGATCAGCCCGCATCCTGCCTCTTCCTCTACCAGCGCTTCGGTCTTAAAGACCCGCTCCTCGTTTTCCACTTTCAGGCTGTACGTGTTCCATACCCTGCCGTCTTTTTGGACAGACTTCAGGCGCTCAAGGCTTACGCCGCACCCGTTCATAATCCCCGTAATTGGCAATCTGCTCCATGACAACACCCTTTACGCCGGTCTCTTCTTCTAATTCTCGCATGGCCGTATCTTCCAGATTCTCCCGCAAGTCGATAAAGCCTCCCGGCAGCGCCCACAGCCCGATGCTTGGATGGTTTCCACACCGGATGAGGAGGACTTTCAGGCCTTCAAGCGATCCGTCCGGCTTACCGGACAGGCAAAGATGACTGCATCCATTTGCCCTTCCATGCATACAGAAGAATCAGCAATGCCCCTACCACCCAGGAAAGCGGGTAGGCCACCATGACCTGGAAGATCTCGTGGGATACGGCAAGCGCTCCCCAGATCCACAGTACCCTGTCCGTCGCCAGGGCTGCTCCCACAATGCCCATCTTAAGCGCCACCACGAACAGAAGATCCAGAAAGATATTGGAGATTGCAGCGATCATCAAGTACAGCAGGGATCGTTTGGAATTCCCCACCGCATTGAGAATCCCGGCGGACATGTTGTAGATGACGGAAAAAAGAATTCCTCCGAAATACACTTGAAGATAAGTGACCGCCTGCCCGAATACCTCCCCCGGCGTCCCCATGGCCCTAAGGATTGCCGGAGCCAGAAGGATGCCCGCTGCGGTCAGGATGATCCCTGCTCCCATCGCGATCGCAATCATCGTATGGACTGCCTTCCTTACGCCCTCCTTATCCCGGGCACCGAAAAATTGGGAGATGACGACGCCGGCGCCGGCAGACGCGCCAATGCAGAATCAGCGGAATGGAAAAAAACAGTATCTTCCGCCAAATTTTTTCATGCTTTTTTTCCTTTGTAAATATCTTTCCTTACGATTCGCCTCTTTTGAAGCAAAAAAAGACTTTCAGAAGATGTAATCTCCTGCAAGCCTTTGAATATCAAGCTGCCGAGCGGAATCGAACCGCCGACCTCCGCCTTACCAAGGCGACGCTCTACCGACTGAGCCACGGCAGCATGCATATGTGATATGCAACGTTAATAATATACAATATATTGGGTAGATTTGTCAATATCCTTTCGACGATTTTCCAACTTTTATTTTTCCAGTTCCTTTTCCAGTATCTTCTCCGTCTTGTTCTTAATCCGCTGGAGCGCATTGTCAATCGTCTTGGGGCTCTTGTCCAGGAGTTTTGCAATTGTCTTATAATCGGTACCCAGAAGATGCAGGTACAGCACCCGGTTCTCCAGGGCGCTGAGATTCTCTTCCAGCTTGCTTTCCAGCAGCATGGCATATTCCCTGCTGACCAACAGTTCCTCCGGGTTGCTCTCGCCTCCTGCTTCCATGGTCTCAATCAAGGATACCTTCTCATCATTCTTCTCATAGAGAGAGATATAAGTGTTCAAAGGACTGTGCTTTTTCCGCTTAGATGCCTCGATGGCCGAATACATCTGACGGGTAATGCAGAGTTTTGCAAAACTGTAAAACGACGTCTCCTGTCGCACATCATAATCCTGCACAGCCTTAAAAAGGCCGATCATGCCCTCCTGGATCAGGTCGTCATTCTCTCCGCCCAGCAGGTACATGGCGTTCGCTTCTTTCCGTACCAGGTTCTTATATTTTTCCATGACATAGTCGATCACGGTCTTGTCCCCGTCACGGAGCCTGCAGATCAACTGCTCGTCCGTCATCTGCTCGAATTTAGCCATACGTATCCTCTCTTTCCAGCCAGGAATCTCTACTTTCTTCTCTGTCTGACGATCTCATAGGCCAGTACGCCTGCCGCCACCGATGCGTTCAGGGAGTCGATGTCCCCATTCATCGGAATACGGGCGGTGAAGTCGCAGGTTTCCTTCACTAGGCGGCTGACGCCCTCGCCCTCATTGCCTATTATCAGGCCGATGGGGCCGGTCAGGTTCAGATCGTACATTTCCTCCCCGCCCATATCCGCGCAGACAAACCATAGCCCCTTTTCCTTCAGGGATTCCATCGTCTTGGCCAGATTGGTCACCTTGGCCACCGGCGTATAGTTAAGCGCGCCTGCGCTTGTCTTTGCCACCGTGGCTGTAAGCCCGACCGCACGGCGCTTCGGAATGATGACTCCATGGGCGCCTGCCAGATTAGCCGTACGGATGATAGCGCCCAGATTATGAGGGTCCTCGATATTGTCCAGCAGGATCAGAAACGGATCCTCCCCCTTGCTTTCTGCTAATTTAAGCATATCCTCCACATCCGCGTACTCGTAGGCCGCCGCATAGGCGATAACTCCCTGATGTCTTCCTGTCTCGGATATCTGGGACAGCCTTTCTTTGGTGACGAACTGAAGTATGGTATCATGCTTTTTGGCTTCCCGGACAATCGTCCTGATCGGCCCGTCCTGGCATCCATCCAGCACAAAGAGTTTGTCAATGGGCTTGCCGGAGCGGAATGCCTCCAACACCGCATTGCGCCCTTCTATGATATTTTCATTTATTTGCTTGTCTTCTTTCATTCTTAGAACTCCTTATATACATTCATCCATGCTCTCTAATCCTATTTTAACCAGTTCCAGCATTCTTTTCCACTCTTTTTTCAAATATAGATACCCCATCAGCGCCTCAAAGCCGGTAGCCCTCCGGTAATCTGTGATGGACTGGTTCTTGGCCGGCGACACGCTTTTGGCGTTTCTTCCCCTTTTAAAGACCGCATGCTCCTCTTCCGTCAGATGCTCCTGAATGGCGCGCATCATCTTAGACTGGGCGGATGCCTGAACCCTCATGCTGGTCTCCTTGTGAAGTTTCTGTACCTGCCTGTTACCTTCATTGACTACCAGCGACTTGATGATCAGGTCATAGATGCTATCCCCGATATATGCTAAAGTAAGAGGTGAATATTCCTTAATATCCACCTCTTTCATCTGGAACAGTTCCTGCATATAAGTGTCAAACTCCCACTTTACGCTTTTTTCCATTTTACCCCTTCTCTTGTGTCTTCCAGCACAATGCCTTTTGCCAGCAATTCATCCCTGATCGCGTCTGCCCTTGCAAAATCCTTTGCCTTGCGGGCTGCCTGGCGCTCTTCTATCATCTTCTCGATATCCTCGGCCAGCATTTCTTCCTTCTTATCCACGATCAATCCCAGCACGTCTGTCAGCTTCACCAGAAGATCGAAGAGGTTCTGAAGGAACTCCTTGGACTTATCGGCATCCGCCGTCGTATTAATATATTTGACCAGGTCGAACACGGACGCGATGGCATCTGCCGTGTTAAAATCATCATCCATTGCCCGTTCAAATTCCTGCACATATTCCGCCGTCTTTGCAAATGCCGCTTCTTCTTCCTGCGTCATAGACTCTGACTTGGCATTTCCAAGTAGAAACTTCAGGTTGTCAGCAGCATTGACGATCCGCTCCAGGCCGCTCTTGGACGCTTCCATCAGATCAGCGCTGAAATTCAGCGGGCTTCTGTAATGGGCGCTCAGCATGAAGAATCTCAGGATCTGAAGATCATACTGCTGGCTGATCTCCCGCACGGTGCGGAAGTTGCCCAGTGATTTGCTCATCTTGCGGTTGTCTATATTCAGGAATGCGTTATGCATCCAGTATTTCGCGAATTCCTTGCCATTAGCAGCCTCGCTCTGGGCGATCTCGTTTTCATGGTGAGGGAATACCAGGTCTTCCCCGCCTGCGTGGATATCAATCTGCTCGCCAAGGTATTTCTTGGACATCTCCGAGCACTCGATATGCCATCCCGGACGGCCATCGCTCCATGGAGACTCCCATGCAGGCTCCCCTTCCTTCTTTGGCTTCCACAATACGAAGTCCAATGGATCTTCCTTCTCATCCTCGCCTGTTACCAGAAGGGAACGCTCTCCCGAACGCAGGTCATCCAGATTCTTGTGGGACAGTTTGCCATATTCTTCAAATTTCCTGGTGCGATAGTATACGGTGCCGTTCTTCTCATAGGCATATCCTTTGTCAATCAAGGTCTGGATCATGTCAACCATGCCGCAGATCTCTTCCGTAGCCAGGGGATTCTTGGTGGCCGGTTTAATATTCATGCCATCCATATCCTTCTTGCATTCCGCGATATAACGCTTGGAAATCTCGTCGGAAGATACCCCTTCTTCGATCGCCCTTTTGATAATCTTGTCATCTACATCCGTAAAGTTGGAAACATAATTTACATCGTAGCCTTTGTATTCAAAATATCTCCTCACCGTATCAAATACGATCATGGGCCTTGCATTTCCGATGTGAATGAAGTTATATACGGTAGGCCCGCATACGTACATCTTTACCTTTCCTTCCTCCAAAGGCACGAATTCTTCCTTCTGCTTGGACAGCGTGTTATACAGCTTCATATCTACTTTCTTCCTCCTTGTCTAATACTTCTATATTTTCCTCTTTCATGCACTTCATACGTCTTTCCATCTCCTGAAGCCTGGTGTGCAGCCTGATATTGTCTGCCTGCAGTTCCCGGATGTCATTGCTGATCGGATCCGGAAGATGGATCTGATCCATGTCAAGCCTTGGGATCTTCTGATCGCCCATCTTCACGATTCTTCCCGGAACTCCCACCACCGTACAGTTGGGGGGAACCTCTTTGAGCACTACGCTTCCTGCGCCGATCTTCGAGTTTTCCCAAATGGTAAAGGACCCTAGGACTTTGGCTCCCGCGCTTACCATCACATTGTCCTTAAGAGTCGGGTGCCGCTTCCCCTGTTCCTTTCCCGTTCCACCAAGGGTGACTCCCTGATACAAGGTGACATTGTCCCCTATTTCTGCGGTCTCTCCGATGATCACGCCGCTTCCATGGTCGATAAAAAGGCCTCTCCCAATGGTCGCGCCCGGATGGATCTCGATCCCTGTCTTCCTCACCGCTCGCTGGGACACCCAACGCGCCAGGAAATAATGCTTTTTCAAATATAACTTGTGGGCCACCCTGTAACGCAGGATAGCCTTGAAGCTGGGATACAGGAACACTTCCATATTCGACTTGATGGCCGGATCCCGTTCCCGGATCACCTGAATCTCTTCCTTGATGTAGGATATCATGCCCATAAAACCCTCTCCTTCTAATCATAGGGAACTTTGTTCCCCATTGCATAAAAAAAACTCCGTCTCTTATGCAAGAGACGGAGTATATCCGCGGTTCCACTCTTATAGAGGACATTCGTGCACAAAAACATCCTCCACCTTGGTACACGTAACGTGTGTAATCCCGTACCTGGCTACTTGCCGCACGCGTTCGCCAAATCGACTCCCGGATGCACTTCACAGATACTTCCCTTAAAACTGCTTTCAGCCGGTGACAGTTTCTCTCTTTCAGTTCCATAGCCTGCTACTCTTTCCGTTCAGCGTCTTTTTTCTGTATAGGATATATAATATGTGAAAACGTAATATTTGTCAACACAATTTTCTTAAGGCATGGCCTTATATTTATTTTAATCGGAACCGCAGTTCTGCCTTGAACAGGTCTGCCTCTGTCGTTATCTTAAGCTTTCCGCCCTGCAATTCTGTAAAACTCTTGACGATCGCAAGGCCCAGGCCGCTGCCTTCCGTATTCCTTGCAGAGTCTCCCCGCACGAAGCGTTCTGTGATCTCTTCTGAATCAAAATTCAGTTCCGCAGCCGAGATATTCTTCATCCTTACGACCGCTTCCTGGCCTTCCTGGCCGATTTCTATATAGACCCTTGTATTCGGCATGGAATATTTGATGATATTAGCCAGCAGATTTTCAAAAATCCGGTAGGTCTTCTGGCTGTCCAGCGGGGCGATCAGTTTCTCCTTGGGATAGGCACAACGCAATTCCAGGCCTGCCTCCTGAATCTTATCTTCCAGTTCCAGCTTCACCTGCTTAAACAGGTTGGACACGTCTATGTCCATGATATCCAGCGTGACATTCTTGCTGCTGGCCTTGCTGATCTCGAAAAGATCCTCGATCAGCACCTTCAGCCGGAGGGACTTTCTCTCCAGAACCTGAATATAATCCTGGCGCTTTTCCTCGTCCTTTTCTTCCTTCAGAAGATTGACGTAGGTTATGATCGCCGTCAGCGGAGTCTTCAGGTCATGGGAGACATTGGTGATCAGTTCCGTCTTCATGCGCTGGCTCTTTACCTCTTCGTCCACCGCTTTTTTGAATCCTGACTGGATCTTCTGTATCTCTGCCTTAAATGGGTTGAATACGCCCAGATCGTCGGTAATGCTGGCATCCAGATTTCCTTCCGCGATCTCGTTGGTAGACTGAAGCAGCAACGCATACTTTTCCTTCAAATCATTAAAATATTTCCTCAGTACGAAGAACAGCAGCACCGAATAGATGATCAGCGCCATGATTCCAAAGAACCACATCGAGCAGATGAACACAAGAATCACAAAGTTGCAAGCAACAATCTTCAATATCGTCCTGTTATTCTTCTCGCTGAAATCAATGTTATCGAAGGAGTGGTAAAGTCGATCCAGCCATCCCTTCACCTTGCCCGCTATCCAATGCCATCCCCGCTTGATATATTTCCAAGATGGAACGAGGAAGGTGCGTTCCTTCACATAACGTTTTCCTCCAAGGGTGAACACCTGGCGGAGGCATCCCGCCGTCCAGTATACGATGCCGAATATCACGATCCAGCACAGTACATCGATAAACATCACGCGGCCTTCATTTCTGATAAACATGTAGCCGCAGTTGTTGCCAAGCGTTGCGGCCATCATGCCAAATACGATCGCTACTGCCTCAAAAGGCGCCCTGAACACCAATTCATTCCCTGTATTTAAAGATTTAAGAAATGGGTACAGAAAAGCTGCTATCGCTACGGCTGCCATAAGGATCGTAATCAGGCTTACTGCCTCTCCCGGCGCATAGAAGCCGCTGTAGTATTCATTATCCATATATTTATCAATATTTTCTTCGGTCATTGCGTAGATATAGGTTCTGTTCTTCGGTCTTTCCAGATCATGCTCGTTTTCAAGCCTGGAAAAAATATTGTCATACTTGGAATCGTCCATATTTCCGATCACTTTACGCAGCTCGATGCTCTGGTCCTCCTTGTATTCCCCCTTTGCAATCTTGGCATCAATGGTACCATTCTTATCATAGGTAATCACAATTCCAAGCGCATAAGAGGAAAGCGTCTTATCTGTCAGGCTGGTTCCGGAATTTGCCGTGCTTTTTGTCACTAGTTTCCCGTCCTCGTCTTCCACCCGGTAGTCAAGATACGGGTACAGTTCTTCAAAATCGTACAAAAATGTCGGCTCATTTTCCTCCAGCATTTCTTTGACTTCTTCTGCCGTATCTTCTCCGTCTTCCTCACTGTTCTCCATATTATAGAGAAGATACCCGGCTCCTATGAATTTCTCCATGAAATTGCTGGAACAGACGGCTGATTTGTCTATGCTTTCCTGGCCCTTCGCGGTCTGCCTGTAGTATCTTGGATATTGCTGTATCACAGCCATTGCAGGCACAAATATGGTTAATGCAATCAGTATGACTGCAAGTTTATGCTTGTTTTTCAATTTTGTATCCAACTCCCCACACCACCTTCAAATATTTTGGCTCTTTCGGATTGATTTCTATTTTCTCACGGATATTTCTTACATGGACCATAATGGTATCCGTATTTACCGCCCGCTCATTCCACACGCGCTCGTAGATCTCCTCCGCGGAGAACACTCTTCCCGGATTCTTCATCAGAAGCAGCAGTATCTTGTACTCCATAGGCGTCATCTTTACCGACTCGCCATCCACCGTCACCTCTACCGTATCTTCATTAATCTCAAGGCCCTCTATAGTATAGACGCTTGAGGAGGCTTCCCTCTGGTTCAGCTTCTCGGCAAACTTGCGGTAGCGCCTCAGTTGGGAATTGACCCTTGCCAGCAGTTCCATCGGGGTAAACGGCTTGGTCACATAGTCGTCGGCTCCCATATTAAGTCCCATGATCTTATCCACTTCTTCTGATTTGGCGGACAGGAAAATTACCGGAAAGTCGTACTTTTCCCTAAGCTTGATCGTCATCTGGATGCCGTCCATCCTTGGCATCATCACATCCACGATAGCCAGATGGATCTCTTCCTTCTCGATTATCTTCAGCCCTTCCACTCCATCCGCCGCCTGAAACACCTGGTATCCCTGGCTCTTCAGATATATCTCCACACCTTCGCGTATCTCCTTGTCATCTTCTACTATCAGCACATGATTCATTTCCATCTCTTTATATATTCCTTTCCCTGTCTTTTCAGTCGTCTATTCCAGCACGCCTGCTGCCATTATACTACATTCGGACTCTTTCTGGTATACCCTTATCCTAGGTGCCTTCTGACAGGAGGCAACGTCATAGTCGTCGAAGCGGACCGTGATCCGGGAAAACGGAAGCGGAATACGGTAGTGGTCCCAGCGATTTCGAAGGGAGATCTTTCTGGAGTAAGACAGGGTGACTCCGGTGAGCCTTGCATTACTCTTTTCTGACAGGAAATATATCAGTTTCTTTGGAATATGCCTTGGTCCCAGCGGGCCATCCATGGCGATCGCCACGCTCCTCGTATCATTTTCCATAGACTTTAGTATCTCCTTAAGCGTGCCCGCGTTGCAAAAACCATAGCCGATCCTTACCGCGTCCCCGCCAGCCTTTTCCAGAAGGTACTGGACATATTCCCCTCTTTCATCTGCGGTCACCAGGACAGAGACCTCCCCTCCCTGACGGGAAATATGCGATAGCACCAGGTTCATCGCAAAACTGTCCTCATGCCAGAACCCTACGATATTATGGAAAGTAAACTGCTCCGGCTGCTGATACTGGATGCGCACCGTTTTCTCAAGACACTTTAAATAGCCGTAGAAAAGACGACACAGTATGGCCCTTTTCATAGATCTGGCTTTCTCCATATCCATATTTTTCTTCTCTCCTTTCTAATACCCTGCGGTAATTCTCTTCTGCCTGGGCAGCAATATAACTCATCCGGTAATTTTCCGCCTTCTTCTTCGCCTCTATCTTAAGCCTCGCCATATTATCCGGATCGGATAGCATCCCGGCAACGCAAGAAGCAAATTCCTTCTCATCTTCTTTTGCCAGATATCCATTGCATCCGTCGCTTACGATGTCATCGACTCCGCAGGCGCTTATGGCTGCCACCGGGAGACCGGAAGCCATGGCTTCTGCCAGCACGATTCCCTGGGTCTCGGACTTTGAGGCAAATACAAAGGCATCGCAGGCCTGCAGATAGTTCCTGACTTCATCGTTGGGAATCTGGCCTATGAAACTTACCACGTCCTCGATTCCTAACTCCTTAACGTAGGCTGCAATCCCTGCCCGCTCCGCTCCATCGCCCACTACCACCAGCCGGACATTCCCTTCTGTCTGCGACTTTAACTGGTACATGCAGCGCATCAGGAAGTACAGGTTCTTCTCCTTATCCAGCCGCGACACCGTGCATAGAAGATGTTCTCCTCCACCTAAATACCGTTTCCTGATGGCCTCCGCCTGTTCCTTATCTTCTTCAAAGGATTCCTTTGCAAGCCCTGTAGGAAGAACCCTGACCGGCGTCTTGATCTTCTGCCCTCTCAGATAGTCCGCCATTCCTCTCGACGGCGCAATAACCATATCGCAACGCTTCATGTAGTTGGCCATATAATAGGGCAGCATCTTCTTTCCCTGCCTGAGGATATGGCCCTTGATCGCCTCCTGACCGCTTTCTTCCGAAAAAAGTTTAATATAATGCAGATACTCTTCATATCTCGTATGGTAGGTATATACCAGCGGAATCTTATACTTCCGGCTAAGGTGGACAGCCACATTTCCGATCAGCATAGGCTGATGCACATGGATCAGGTCAAATTGGCGCCACCGGAATTCCTGATTGATGCGGGCATCCAGGATATTGGGGATAGCCATTCCGTTCTTCATCCTTTTTTCACAGGAGCGGTACCGTATGACATCCTCCTCCCAGTATTCGTCCTCATATTCCGGGGCGAATATGCACACTTCATGTCCTCTTTTGCGCAAACTCTGCGAAAGACGCTCAACGGATATGGGAACGCCTCCTATAAAAGGCTTGTAATTGTTTGTCATCATTGCGATCTTCATGTCGATTCCTCCCATTCTCATCTATTTCTATAAATCCCTATCTCTCCCTAAGTCAGAAGATTCCATACAGAATCCCCCAGAAAATATCCGGCTCCGATAAACACCAGATTCCACAGCACCACTCCCATCAGCGAACTGATCGTATACTTGGCAAAATCCATGGAGATCATACCCGCCGGAATGGAAACCAACGTCCTGACCATTGGAAGAAGCTTGCTGACAAACACGCCTATCGGCCCCTTTCGCCGCAGAACATCAATATTTTTCTCCAGAAGTTCCCTGTGCTTTGGGAACTTCTTTATATAAAACCGGAAGAATGCGTCTCCGCCCAGCCTTCCGAGAAAATATAAAATCCAGCTGCCGAGCAGACCCGCCGCGGCTGACAACGCCATCACCGTCAGGAAACCAATCTGCCCCCGCGCCGCCCATATGCCTGCCAGCGGCATGATTATGCCGGCCGGGAAGCCCGGGAGATTCATATATTCCAGCAGAACGATCACAAACACGAATATGGCGCCATACTGCGTAAAATACTGTGTAAGTTCCTGTATTCCCATCTGTAGTACCTTCCTTTTTCCTGATGTTATAAGCATACCCGGGAATTCTTAAGAGACCCGCCAGGAAAATCTAAAGATATTCTAAAGATGACACGTAACATTTTTCACTTTTGCACGTAACATTTTTCAAAAGTGTTACGTGCAACCATTACACAACCGGTGCGTAAAATTGACATAACTCCTGTGCAAAATGAAAAAGCCCTGCCCCTAAATGGAACAACGCCTTTTTCTTATATATACGGTCAGCATGTCAAAACGAAGAGTAACATTTTCCCCGACATGCTGCCTTCTATATTATTTTTTTATTTTTCACACCACTATTTGCAATTTTACACAAGAGTTTGTACAAGATTACACACCAGTTAGATAAGTTGGACACGTAACATTTTTCACTTTTACACGTAACACTTTTGATAAGTGTTACGTGTCACACCACCTCACGTATCACACCACCTCATTCAGATATATCTTCGACAGGGGAATTATTTTTTTTAATTCTTCTTTCATCCGCTCCGACATCTGCACGTCTTTTTCCTGGCATGCTTCATCCACTGTCTTTGCTCCGAATATGAGGCTTGCAAGTGCTGCTATGGTAATGGTTCCTTCGCTATTTTCCGGCTTTCCTTCCATCAGCATGACGCCGGAGAACTCTGTGCCGGTCAAGAGCAGGTAACGATTATTTTCTTCTAAAATGGGGTCTGTCACCTGAAAGCAGACGCCCATAAGGGATCTGAGGCTTAATGACATCAAGATCCTGCGGACATCTACAATCCTAATCATAATCTTAGGAGGTCCTTCTAATACTTCTTCCTCTTCTGCTACTTTTTCCCCTCCCGGAATGCATATCTTACAATTCACAATCCCGCCGTCCTTGCGGAAAATTATGATGCCTCCTCCATCGCTTTTATACTCCTTTAAAAGCCTCTGGTAATAGGCTTCATCCCGGATCGCAAAGACCTGGAAATGTTCTGCCAGATACTTATTGGCAAATTCCGCCAGTTCCTTGCAGTCTGCGTCCGTGGCCTCTTTAATGCAAATGTCTTCCGAAGGCTCTTCCTGGCGATAATATCGTTTCTTTTGCTCATATACCGTCCGAAAGTCAAAGGGCAGATAGATGCTTTCTGACGCCGGCATCAAAAATGTGAAGGCTTCTCCCGCCTGATACATATCTTCAAGGGATTTTTTAAGAAGCGATGCCATATACCCTCTCTTCCGGTATTCTTTCTGAGTAGCAACGGCAACAATATAATTAGCATCTTTCCTGCTCCCATTCACCCACAAAGAATAGGGATTCAGATGCAGCATCGAACGAATCTTTCCATCTTCTTCTATCACATATATCTGGTTATCTTTTGTTTTCTCTGTATAATAATATTCTACAAACCTCGCACTATCCTCGCTGAATACTTCTTCATATAACGATTGGCTTGCCTGATGTTCCTGAAGTTCCAACTTGCGTAATCTCATTTTTTCACCTTCAATTATTTTAAATCAATTTATTCAAATGTCCTATCCTCGTTATTTCAAAGTTCGTCTAATCAGCCGGCCTTTTCCGCTTCTTTTACACATGAGGGCAGCCAACCTCTACAACTCCTATCTTGCATAAGGGCAGCCGATCCGTGCAACTTCTATCTTGCATGAGGACAGCCGCCGCATCCGGCGCATCTTCCCTCTTCGGGTCCAACAGCATAACTATAGTTGGCAATTTCTTCCAGGCTTGCGATGGCCTGGGCGGATATTCCCTCGCCACTGCCGGTAAAGCCCAGCCCTTCTTCGGTGGTTGCCTTGATATTTACCTGGTCGATATCGATATGCAGCACATTTGCCACATTTGCTCTCATCGCTTCAATATAAGGAGCCATCTTTGGGCGCTGGACAATGATGGTTGCATCAATATTTCCAATTACATAAAGTTTATCTTCTACTAACTTCCCCACGTGCTTCAAAAGTTTCATGCTGGATGCCCCTTTGTATTCAGGGTCTGTATCGGGAAAATGCCGCCCTATATCTCCAAGTGCCGCTGCCCCCAGAAGCGCATCCATAACGGCATGCACAAGGACATCCGCATCCGAGTGCCCTAATAACCCTTTATCATAAGGTATTTCCACTCCTCCAAGAATCAGTTTTCTGCCCTCTGTCAACTTATGAACATCGTATCCCATTCCAACACGCATATCCTAATCCTCTTTTCCCGAATTATCCTGCTCGATAGTCTGCTCTTCCCCGCAAGAATTTATTCCATCTGATTCATCCGATGTCTCGCTTTCCTTTACGGAAATATTTTCCTTTTCCTCCACAGAAACAGTATCATCTGACGGCTCTGCATCTTCTTCAGACGCCCCATCCTCTTCTATTGCGTCCTTAAACGGATCTCTGTATTCATGCTTGATATACTTCTTCAGGTTAAACAGACAGCAGGCTGCGCCAATTATTAAAAACAGCACCCCTACGACTGTATACAGAATATAATTCTCTGGTTTTTCTTTCATGGCATCCGTGACGAGTCCTCCACCAAGATAGGCAAGATAGCCGCCCGCAATTACCATCAGCATAATTCGCCCTTTCGTTTGCATATCTATGTTCCTCCTTTTGCTTCTTTTTCCTATGTGTATTGTTTTACATGCGACTGACGCTTTTCTTCCACATGTTTTGTATTATATATGATTTGACATTTTTTGTATAGTGATGATTGCATAAAAAGGGCTTGTCTTAAAAATTACAAAAAAGAAAAAGCCTATGCTTATAGGCTTTTTCTTTCAGTAGCGGGAACTGGATTTGAACCAGCGACACCACGGGTATGAACCGTGTGCTCTAGCCAACTGAGCTATCCCGCCATATGCAATTTTAGGTATATATGGGACCAATAGGGCTCGAACCTATGACCCTCTGCTTGTAAGGCAGATGCTCTCCCAGCTGAGCTATGATCCCATATCCTTGCGGGTCCTTATCTCGAACCCGCTTTGCTATTATACTATTGAAATCCATTAATTGTCAACACTTTTTTTAATTTTTTTACAAAATCCGAAAATAAATTCTATGTGGTGCAGAGGATACACCTGTATTAAACGATTCCCTGAGCGTTCATAGCCTCTACAACCTTCTCAAATCCTGCAATATTGGCGCCAATGACATAATTTCCTTCTGCATCATAGCGTTTTGCGGCATCTGCCATATTGTGGCAAATATTTACCATGATGCCCTGAAGCTTGGAGTCTACTTCTTCAAAAGACCAGCTTAAACGCTCGCTGTTCTGGGACATTTCAAGAGCGGATGTGGCAACGCCGCCGGCATTCGCCGCCTTTCCTGGAGCGAATAATATGCCATTCTGCTGCAGATATTGCGTTGCTTCCAGCGTTGTAGGCATGTTTGCGCCTTCCGCTACTGCAATGCATCCATTCTCCACCAGCATCTTTGCGTCTTCCAGATGAAGTTCGTTCTGGGTTGCGCAAGGAAGGGCAATGTCAACCTTTACAGACCATACGCCGCGTCCTTCATGATATTCTGAATTCGGACGGTAGTTCTTGTATTCCGTCAATCTTGCACGCTTCACTTCTTTGATTTCTTTCAATGCTTCTACGTCAATTCCATCCGGATCGTATACCCATCCATTGGAATCACTGACCGTCACTACTTTTGCGCCAAGCTGGAAAGCCTTCTGGGTAGCATAGATCGCAACATTTCCGGAACCGGATACGGCAACCGTCTTTCCCGCAATATCATGCCCATTGATCTTCAGCATCTCTTTTGTCAGGTACAGAAGGCCGTATCCTGTTGCTTCTGTCCTCGCAAGAGATCCACCGTAACTTAAGCCTTTTCCGGTAAGCACGCCTTCATATACGCCCCGGATTCTCTTATACTGGCCAAACATATAGCCGATCTCTCTGGCGCCTGTTCCGATATCTCCAGCCGGAACATCCGTGTCAGCGCCAATATATTTACAAAGTTCTGTCATAAAACTCTGGCAGAATGCCATTACTTCTCTGTCTGATTTGCCTTTCGGATCAAAGTCGGAACCGCCTTTTCCGCCTCCAATAGGAAGGCCTGTCAATGAATTCTTGAAAATCTGCTCGAAACCAAGGAACTTAATGATTCCAAGGTTGACAGATGGGTGAAGGCGAAGGCCTCCTTTATAAGGTCCGATCGCGCTGTTAAACTGAACGCGGTAGCCTGTGTTCACCTGGACTTGCCCCTTGTCATCTACCCATGGCACGCGGAATTTAAACTGTCTCTCCGGCTCGACCAGTCTCTCCAGCAGAGCATCCTTTTTGTATTTTTCTTCATTAGCCTCTACCACTACTCTCAATGATTCCAATACTTCTTTTACTGCCTGGTGGAATTCCGGCTCTGCTGGATTCTTTGCCACTACTTTTTCCAGGACTTCATCAACATATGACATACTTTTCTACCTCCTAAAACTTAATAACAAAACGGGCAGACAAAGTCTACCCGCCTGTACGATGCTTTTGTCCTTTAATATTGTAAAGGAATTCTATATAGAACACAAGAATTTTTTTAAAAATTTTTTCCATTTCTGCAATTTTAAATTCGTTTTCCTGCAAACAGATGATTTTTTTGTGCAGTTTTTCCCACGCCTATCGGGAGTATCTGCAACAACACATCGACCATGTTTCATTTTGCATCTCTTAGCATTCTAGACATCGTGGTATTTTAAGCATCCAATTATTTAAAGTACTTGACACCGGATTCAAAGATCTTCAGATCCTGCTCTCCATAAATGTTCATGGCTACGGAGCGGGCACGTCTCTCTGAATGGGCCATCTTGCCAAATACCCGGCCGTCCGGACTCGTGATTCCTTCGATCGCGCAGTAGGAGCCATTTACATTCCATTCCTCATCCATACTGATATTTCCGTTTAGATCACAATACTGAGTTGCAACCTGCCCATTTGCAAAAAGTCTATCGATCCATTCCTTGCTGGCCACGAATCTTCCTTCTCCGTGGGATGCAGGATTGGTATATACGCCGCCTAGTTCTGCCTGTGCAAGCCATGGGGACTTGTTGGTCACTACCTTGGTATAGACCATCTTGGAAATATGGCGGCCTATGGTATTATAAGTCAAGGTCGGAGACTCCTCTGTCTGGCCGGTGATCGCCCCATTTGGAACCAGCCCAAGCTTAACCAGCGCCTGGAAGCCGTTGCAGACGCCCAGAACCAGTCCGTCTCTTTCATCGAGAAGCTTCTCTACCGCCTCCTTCATCTTTGCATTCTGGAATGCAGTCGCAAAGAACTTGGCAGAGCCATCCGGCTCGTCGCCTGCGCTGAATCCTCCTGGGAACATGATCATCTGCGCCTGGCCGATCGCTTTCTCGAATACGCTGACAGAATCCAGGATATCCGTTGCGCTCATATTCTTGAATACCTTGGTGATTACGTTCGCTCCTGCCCGTTCAAATGCCCTTGCGCTGTCATACTCGCAGTTGGTTCCCGGGAATACCGGTATGAATACGGTTGGCTGGGCGATCTTATGGCTGCAGATATGGATATCGGAAGTCTCATACAATCCCCTATCAATCTTCTCCTCCTGCCCTTCTGCACCGGAATTGGTGGGGAATACCGGTTCAAGCGTTTCCTTCCATGCACACTCTGCCTCGGCAAGGCTGATCTTTTCATTTCCGTAAGAGAATGTGGCATCCTCCGTCACTTCTCCGATTACCGTATACGTAATGCCAAGTTCCCCTACCTTATCTGCCGGCACTTCCGCGATGATATCGCCAAAAGCAGGGGCAAAGAGATCTCTTGCATCTATATTGTGCTCGATCTTTACGCCCATTCTGTTTCCAAAGGCCATCTTGCTCACAGCCGCGATGATGCCGTGCCTGTCGAGGGCATAGGCTGCCACAATCCTGCCGCTGTGAATATCTTCCGTGAACTTCGCATATTGCTCCATCACTTTTTCATATTTGGGAATATCGTACTCGTCCGTCTCGATGCTGAGCCAAACCAGCTTATTTCCTGCCTGCTTCAGTTCCGGCGTAATGATATCCTTTTCCGCAGCCACATCCACTGCAAATGATACCAGGGTCGGAGGTACGTCGATATCCTCAAACGTTCCAGACATGCTGTCCTTGCCGCCGATAGACGGAAGCCCGAATCCAAGCTGGGCATTGTAGGCGCCGAGAAGTGCTGCAAAAGGCTGGCTCCATCTGTGCGGATCCTCTGTCATCCTGCGGAAGTATTCCTGGAATGTAAAACGAATCTTCTTGTGGTCTCCGCCTGCTGCCACGATCTTAGCCACGGATTCCGTCACTGCATAGATGGCCCCGTGGTATGGGCTCCAGGTAGAAAGGTAAGGATCGAATCCATAACTCATCATCGTCACAGTGTCGCACTCTCCCGTCTGTATCGGCAGTTTGGCAACCATAGCCTGCGTCTCCGTCATCTGGTACTTTCCTCCATGAGGCATAAATACGGAAGACGCCCCGATAGAGCCGTCGAACATCTCCACAAGGCCTTTCTGGGAGCATACGTTCAGGTCTTTCAATGTATCAAGCCATTTTTCCTTCACATTCTTTACTTCTTCTCTTCCAAGAATGCTGTCCGCACGACTTGGAATATCTACGGCAACGCTGGTCTCCTGGTGCGCCCCGTTGGTATCCAGGAAGGCGCGGGAAAGATTGACGATCTCTTTGCCTCTCCATGACAGCACAAGCCTTGGCTCCTCCGTTACTACCGCAACTTTGGTAGCCTCCAGGTTCTCTTCCTTTGCGTACGCCATGAATTCGTCCACATCTTTCGGATCAACCACTACCGCCATACGCTCCTGGGACTCGGAGATGGCAATTTCCGTTCCGTCCAGGCCCGCGTATTTCTTCGGAACCTTGTCAAGGTCTACTCTCAGGCCGTCAGCCAGTTCCCCGATCGCCACGGACACGCCGCCCGCGCCGAAGTCGTTGCACTTCTTGATCAGCCGACTTACTTCTTCCCTTCGGAACAGACGCTGGATCTTACGCTCTGTAGGCGGGTTGCCCTTCTGTACTTCCGCGCCGCAAGTCTCAATGGACTCTTCCGTATGTACCTTGGAAGATCCGGTCGCGCCGCCGCAGCCGTCACGTCCTGTACGGCCGCCCAGAAGGATGATGATATCGTCGGGATCAGACGTCTCCCGGATGACCGCACGTCTCGGCGCTGCTCCCAGGACTGCTCCTATCTCCATTCTCTTAGCCACATAATTCGGATGATAGATCTCCTTTACCGCTCCTGTGGCAAGACCGATCTGATTTCCATAAGAACTGTATCCGTGTGCCGCCTCTCTTACCAGTTTCTTCTGAGGAAGCTTGCCCTTCATCGTGTCATTGACGGACACGGTAGGATCTGCCGCGCCTGTCACGCGCATTGCCTGGTATACATAGGTACGCCCGGACAACGGGTCACGGATCGCTCCGCCCAGGCAGGTTGCCGCTCCGCCGAAAGGCTCGATCTCCGTTGGGTGGTTGTGGGTCTCATTCTTAAAGTTCACCAGCCACTCTTCTTCCACGCCGTCTACCTTGATCGGCACGACGATACTGCAGGCATTGATCTCGTCAGACTCTTCCTGATCTTCCAGCTTGCCTTCCTTCTTCAGTTTGCGCATCGCCATCAGGGCCAGATCCATCAGGCACACGAACTTGTCCTCCCTGCCTTTGAATATCTCGCTGTGGTCGCTTAAATACTGCTTATAGGTATCTTCTATGGGCTCCCTGTAATCGCCCTCGCCAAAAGACACATCCTTAAGCTCTGTTGAAAACGTCGTGTGGCGGCAATGATCAGACCAATAGGTGTCCAGCACGCGGATCTCTGTCATAGAAGGATCACGGTCCTCTTCCTTGCGGAAATAATTCTGAATATGAAGAAAATCCTTAAAGGTCATGGCTAGCCCCAGCGAGCCATACAGTTCCATTAACTGATCTTTTGCCATGTCTTTGAATCCCTCAAAGATAATGACATCTTCCGGCTCGTCAAACTTTGTCAACAGTGTCTCCGGCTTCTCGGTACCGGTTTCCCGGGAGTCCACAGGATTGATGCAGTGCTCCTTGATCGCTTCGAACTGTGCATCCGTAATATTCCCTTCAATCACATAGGTGGTAGCCGTCTTAATGACAGGCTGTTCGTCTTCTTTGATAAACTGCACGCACTGTACCGCGGAATCCGCACGCTGGTCAAACTGCCCCGGAAGGAACTCTACGGAAAATATCCTGCTTCCCGGCGCACTCTGGAACTCCTCTTCATACAGAGTGTCAACCGGCGGTTCTGCAAATATGCCGTTGCATGCTTTCTTAAAAGTCTCTTCGGAGATATTTTCCACATCATAGCGGATCAATACCCGGACATTCTGAATATCCTTAATCCCCAGATAACTCTTCAACTCATGCTTCAGTTCCTCCGCCTGCACCGCAAATCCTGGCTTCTTCTCGACGTACACTCGTTTTACATTGCTCATAAATCTTCCTCCATCCATGAATTTTACGCTTTTTATGGTTCTATTGTATCATATGTTTTGTTATTAATTAAATTAATATAACTTAACCTTCTTATAATCTATGCTTATTATTATCCTTCATTGCCACCCTCCATATACGGAAGATTCCCCACAGAATCATCAGCATGACAATGAAGGCAATTCCTATCCGTAGTACCATATCCGAAAAGAATCCTTCCGGAAGCATCCGTATCATATAGTCTGTAGCTGAATCAAACATCCAAAGGTCATTAGTAAAGAATATTTCATGGAAAATAGTAAAGCACTTTGTAAAATCTATGGCAAACGCAATTCCCAAGAAGGCAACAATGGCTAGAAATATGACAAGGGCAGCCGAATATGCCCTGGGTATCAGCACTTTCCAGTCCGCATTCGTCAGAATCAGGAGTGCCAGAAGGACCAGCACCAGCATAAGGCAGGCAGTCCTAACCTTAAGCCCTCCAAGAAACAGATTTCTTACGTCCGCCATATGAAGCCTGTCCTGCTCATTGAAGAAATCCTTCTTCTCGCCTTCCACCGTGGTTATCACGGACAGTTCCTCCTCCTCGCCGATCAGATATGCCATCATATGCTCCGTCACCCGCATGACATCATTCATCTTCATTCCAAGCGCATCGCAAACTGTATACTTTTCATACTCCTTCTGATAAAACTTATACTCCGAGTCCCCATAAATAACCAGCTGGAAACTGGTGATCAATACCGATATAATGATAAGCAGCATGGCCGCCGCTGCCATCAATTGCTGTGTTTTTTTCATGTCTTGACTCCTCCACCCCCATTCTATCATAATAGGAGTTGTAATTCACTCCCTTTTGGCTTATAATACTTAGTAATTTTATAAGGAGGACTTATGATGGATGTTAATTATGAATTATATAAAGTATTCTACTTTGTAGCCACAACCCTCAGTTTTTCAGAAGCTTCCAAGCAGCTGTTCATCTCCCAGTCAGCGGTCAGCCAGTCCATCAAGGCTTTGGAGAAGAAACTGGACCAGACTTTGTTCATCCGCAGCACCAAAAGGGTACGCCTGACCCCTGAAGGGGAGATTCTGCTGCGCCATGTGGAGCCGGCGATGAACCTGATCAAGCGGGGAGAGGCGCAGTTGATGGAAACCAATTCCAAAGGCGGACAGATAAGGATCGGGGCGAGCGACACCATCTGCCGGTACTTCCTGGTACCCTATCTGGAAAGATTCCACAAGGAATTTCCCGGCGCCCATATCAAGGTCACCAATGCCACCTCCATCCGCTGCGTGGAACTGCTGGAAAGCGGCCAGGTGGATCTGATCGTAGTCAACTACCCCAATCCTTACCTGGGAAATATTACCGGTGTCAGAAAGATCCGGAAATTCAGGGATGTCTTCCTCGCCAATGAGTCTTTCGCCGAACTCAAAGGCATGAAACTGGATCTGGAACAGCTGCTTAAGTATCCTATCCTCATGCTGGATAAACGGAGCACCACCAGCGAATTCCTTCATTCCCTGTTCCAGCAGCGCCAACTGGATTTGGTGCCGGAGATCGAGTTAAGCAGCAATGACCTGCTAATTGATCTTGCCAGCATCGGCCTGGGGATCGCCTTCATTCCTGATTACTGCCTGCAAAGAAAAAGTGACAGCCTCTTTATCGTTGAGACTAGCGAGGAACTTCCCTCCCGTGAATTGGTCATTGCCTACAATGAACAGATTCCGGCCTCCAAGGCCACCTTGGAATTCTTAAACTTCTTTCCCGGGGCAAAGCTTTCTTAGCAAACTGGCTGTTTTTGGGAGGGCTCAGGCCTTGTCCATCCCATCCCAGAACGTTTCGATCATCCCGGTCACGTTCCTGGCATTGCACCATCCATACTGGCTCCATTCCCGGGGGAAGGTCTCCTGATACCTTCCGTCCCGGAACCGCTCATCCAGAAGCAGGATGATACCGCAGTCCTGATCGGTCCGTATGACCCTTCCAGCAGACTGCAGGACCTTGTTCATGCCTGGATAGAGATAGGCATAGTCGAATCCTCTTAGCCCGTGGGAATCAAAATATGTTTTCAGCAGTTCCCGCTCCCTGCATACCTGGGGCAGTCCTGTCCCTACGATAATGGCTCCGATCAGCTTGTCCATAGCCAGATCGATGCCTTCTGAAAAGATGCCGCCCATCACGCAGAAGCCCATCAGGCTATTGTCTTTGTCTTCCTCAAAATTCTCCAGGAATATCTCCCTTGCCTCCTCCGACATATACCTGGACTGCATCACATACTCAATCTTACGGCCCCCGTAGAAGGGTACGCTCTCCAGCAAAGATACAAAAACTCCATAGACCTCTTCCATAAAATAGTAGGAAGGAAAAAAGGCAATATAGTTTCCTTTCCTGCTTCTTGCTACCTGGATCAGATATTCGGCATACCGCCGGTACATTTCCTCTCCACGGCTTGTATACTTGGTGCTGACATCCGTGCCGATCAGCAGAAGGCGCTTCCTTGCGTCAAAAGGAGACTCTGCATAGATGGCGTAATCCTCCTTCGAATTGCTCAAAAGTTTCTTATAATAGTGGATAGGGAGCAGCGTTGCGGAGAAGAATACGGTGCTGTTTCCCCTATCCAGGAACTGGGCGAGGCAGTTGGCCGGGTTCACGCAGAACAGACGCAGTTTGAACCTTCCATCCTCCTCCAGTTCCGAATAGATCAGATAATTCTCATCCAGTCCCTCATGAATGTTCGCAAACATACGTACGGCAAAATATAATTCCAGCACTTCCTTGCGTATCTCCTCGTTGCGGCACTCTTCCAAGTAACGTTCCATCTCCGTCATCAGCGCAAGCAGTTTCAGGTAGATATGGGCTACGCTGTCCAGTATCTGGTAATCCTCGCACTCCCGCTTCAGCGCCAGAAGCTGCTTGTTGCACTCATCCAGCCGGCTGGCCAGTCTGCTGTCCTCGGCTTTTACCAGACGCTTGATCTTAAGGAAATCCTCTTTATAGATGCTGGCGCTGTACATCTCCCTCCCCCGTTCCACCAGATTATGAGCCTCGTCGATCAGGAACAGATACTCGCCTTTATTTCCCTCGCCGAAAAACCGCTTCAAGTGCGCATTGGGATCAAAAACATAATTATAGTCGCAGATGATTGCATCCACCCACAGCGACACGTCCAGCCCCATCTCGAACGGGCACACGTTCCATTTTCTCGCCTGTTCTTCTATCACCTCCCGGCTCATCTCATCTGTGGAGGCCAGCAGTTCATACACCGCGTCATTCACCCTGTCAAAATGCCCCTTGGCGTAAGGGCAGTCATCCGGATTGCAGTTTGTCTCCTCGCAGAAGCAGATCTTCTCCTTGGCGGTGAGCACGATCACTTTCATGCGCAGATCCTGGGCTTTCAGGGAGTCAAATGCCTGCCATGCCACCGTTCTGGTAATCGTCTTGGCCGTCAGGTAGAATATCTTCTCTCCCAGCCCTTCCCCCATGGCTTTTACGGCCGGGAACACCGTGGAGATCGTCTTTCCCACTCCTGTAGGGGCCTGTACGAACAACTTTTTCTTGCGAAGGATGGTGCGGTAGACGCTGGTGACCAGCTCCTTTTGTCCCTCCCGGTAAGAAAAGGGAAATTCCACCTGCCGTATGGATGCATTCCGCTTCTTCCTCCACTCAATCTGATAACGGGCCCATCTCTCATAAGAAGCTGTCAGTTCCTGAAACCAGGCTTCCAGTTCCTCGAAGGCATATGTGCTTTGAAATCGCTTGATCTCCTCCGTCTCCATATTACAGTAGGTCATCTGCACGCCAATCTCCTCCAGGCCATTCTGCCTGGCATAGATATAGGCGTAGCACTTTGCCTGGGCCAGATGCACCAGGATGGGCTCTTTCAATGTATCCAGTTCCTTGAAGATCCCCTTGATCTCGTCCACCACGGGTCCCTGCGGCGTATCCATGATTCCGTCTGCACGCCCCTCTATCAGCAGCAGGAATCCATTGCAGGCAACCTCCTGCTTCAGGGAGACCTCTGCATGATAGTCAGCACCCATCTGCCGCTGGATCTTCCGGTGGATCTTGCCTCCAAGCAGCATGGCGTCCTTGTCAGTCCCTGCTATTCTATTGTCAATATCGCCGCCGCGCAGTATAAATTCCACCAGGCTGCGCACGGAGATCCGAATCACTGGCTGTTCCAAATCCATAGTCCTTTTCGTCCTTCATCTACATTTCTTCCTATTGTATCATAGATTTTCCTTCTGTCGCAGCCTAATTCGTAAATTCCACCATATTGGGGCGAAACCGCAAGGGCAGGTGCTGCAGCTGGCACCTTCTGTTGGTGCGGGATTCTATGGCTATAGTCTTGCAGAAGTCCTTCCACAATCTGGAATACCGGGCTTCCTTTTCCGACACTTCAAGGCTCCCCTTCCTATCCAGCATATCGTCCCATATCAGAATCCATTTCTTCTTTGCCTCATGCACCACGAACATGTCATGGCTCTTGTCATGAATCATCCAGTTCTCCAGTGGCAGACGGTCCGCAAAATGAGGGGCCAGGCAGGTAAGCACCTGGGACTTGGGCGTAATCTGCGCGTACAGGACGCCGTTTTTTAATTCCTGGAATCTCAGGAAGCCTTTCAGCGCATGAGCCTCCCCTCCCACGGTACGGCTCAGTTCAAATACCTTCTCCACCTTAGGATGGCTTAAGTGCTCCATGATCCTGGTGCTGTCGGGAAGCGTCCTTGCCGCCAGCATGGTGCCAAGGATCGCGTCCCCCTTGTCTTTATCCGCCGCCAGCACGGCATGATAGATGTCCCAGTATGCCTGTCTTCCCAGATGCTTCTTGATCAAATTCTCCACGGCGATCGCTTTATGCTCCGTCTCTTCCACTTCCACATAGTCGCAGAACAGCTGCTGCTCCAGCATCCCACGAAGGGCGATGGCGCAGTCTGCTTCCCCCCGGCCTGTCTTCCAGGCATCATAGATGCCGGAGAATATCCCCGTCACCGTATCGCTACACACATAGACCGTCTTCATAGAACTTCCCTCCGAACCTTACATCGTCGAACAGGGACAGCTGCCGATAACTCATGCCGTCAATCCCTTCCGGCAGCCTCTCCCTCGCATTCAGCAGATTTCTCGTAATATAGTCTTCCTCAATCTTGGTCGGATACATCATCTTTCCGCCGCAAGTGATAAAATACAGCGCCCGCTTAAGCACTACGCCCATCTTCTTTATATCCTGGAAGTTAAGGTTCCCCAATCTCCTGGCCTTGACAATCCGGGTGGCCGACTTATAGCCGATCCCCGGCACCCGCAGAAGCATCTTATAGTCTGCCCGGTTGATCTCCACCGGAAAATACTCCAGATGCTTCAGCGCCCAGTTGCACTTGGGATCAAACAGCACGTTGAAGTTCGGCGATTCCTCCGACAGCAGCTCGTCCGCCTGAAAATGGTAGTACCGCAGCAGCCAGTCCGCCTGATACAGCCGGTGCTCCCTAAGAAGCGGCGGCCCCTCGTCCGTACGCGCGGGTAGCGTGGCATCCTCATTCACATGGACAAAAGCCGAGAAAAACACTCTTTTTAACTCAAACTTCTGATAGAGGGCCTCCGTCACCTGCATGATCTGGTAGTCCGTCTCAGGGGTCGCCCCGATGATCATCTGGGTACTCTGCCCTGCCGGAACGAACCTGGGCGCATTGCGGTATACCTGGATCTCCTGCCGGTTCTGGGCCGCCTTGCTCTGCACCAGGCGCATGGGGGCCAGGATATTCTTCCTGCTCTTATGAGGCGCAAGAAGTCTCAGGCTCTCTGCCGTAGGAAGTTCCAGGTTGACGCTCATCCGATCCGCCAGAAACCCGATCCTGTGCACCAGTTCCTGGTTGGCGCCCGGAATGGCCTTTACATGGATGTAGCCCTGGAAATTGCATTCCCTGCGCAGCTTATACAACGTGGCATAAATCAGTTCCATCGTATAGTCCGGGCTATTCAGAATACCGGAACTTAGGAACAGCCCCTCGATATAATTGCGCCTGTAGAACTCCATGGTAAGCGTGCACACTTCATCCGGCGTAAAAGATGCGCGCCTGACATCATTGGTCCTCCTGTTGATGCAGTATTTGCAGTCATAGATGCATTCATTGGTATAAAGAATCTTAAGAAGAGAGATGCACCTTCCATCCGCCGAGAAACTATGGCAGATTCCGGTCTGCTCGCAGCTGCCCATGCCGGTCCCGTCATTGGCCCTGGCAGTCCCGCTGGAAGTGCAGGCCACGTCATACTTAGCAGCGTCCGTCAGAATATTCAGTTTCTCGTACATCGTCATGGACTCTTGGATCCTCATAATCATCCGCCTTTCATAAAACGCAGTAAGAACATACGTTTGTTTTCTACCATTATACAAACATATGTTCTTTCTGTCAATAGGACTCCTATGCTAATATTCAGCCTCATATAGCGGCTTTACCACTTCTGTCAGGTCGCTGATCACGGAGATCAGCGTCTGCATATCCTTATCCCGGTTCCTTTGGAACGCATGATACCCGCCCTGTATGCAGTAGCTTAGAATAATATTCCTGACCCTGTCCTTACGGTACTCCGGATGCTTTCTGAATATCATTTCCTTGATGCTGGTCTCGATCCTGTCCGCGAGATGATTCCTCTGGCTTCCGGAAAAAAGTATGGTGATCAGCGAATTCTGGGACAGATAGGCCAGAAATAATTCCCTTGTGAATTCTGCCGGATTCTCCATAATATATTCCGGATGCGAGATGCTATTGGTAATGGAGGAGACGACTTCCTCTTCCATCCGTTCCGACAAGTCATAGATATCCTTATAATGAGAATAAAAAGTAGACTTATTGATGTATGCGTGCTCGCACAATTCTTTAATGGTGATCTTCTCCAGGGGCTTCCTGGAGCGAAGTTCGATAAAGGCATTGCGTATCCCTTTTTCCGTTTTCTCAATCCGAAGATCCATGGCATTTCCCCCTTGTAATCCGACGGTTTTATGAATCCGTCGGTTATACGCCTCTTCTCCTATATTGTTGGTGGATGGGCGCTTTTCCATCTTGTATAATCATTATAAATCAGATAATCAACTACTGTCTATTATTTTAGGAAAATAAAATGGAGGGTCATTTATGGACTATTATGGATTTTACACTGGAAAAATATTCGACGCCTACCGCTATCTTGGCGCCCATGTAGAAGAGGAAGGCGTCACCTTTTGCACCTTTGCCCCCAGCGCCCAGCGCATCTCGCTGATCGGAGAATTCAGCGGCTGGGAAGAATGCCCCATGCACAAAGTCTATGACGGCAACTTCTGGGAATGTTACATCCCGGATGCCAGACCCGGCATGATGTACAAGTACCGCATCTACCAGCAGTCCGGATCCTTTATCGATCACTGCGATCCTTACGGATATGGCATGGAACTGCGTCCGAAGAACGCATCCATCATCCGGGATCTCTCTTCCTACCGCTTCAAGGATTCTAAGTGGATGGAGCAGCGTACGGATCACAGGAACCAGCCTTTGAATATCTACGAACTGCATTTCGGCTCCTGGAAGAAGCCTTCAAAGGAAGAAGAGGACTGGTATTCCTATGCCGAACTGGCAGATAAACTGTTGCCTTACCTCAAGGAAAACGGCTATAACTATCTGGAAATCATGCCGTTAAGCGAGCACCCTTGCGATGAATCCTGGGGATACCAGAATACCGGATTCTACAGTCCTACCTCCCGGTACGGAACCGCCCAGGAACTGATGGAGTTCATCGATGCCTGCCATCAGAACGACATCGGCATCATTATGGACTTTGTCCCCGTACATTTTGCCGTAGATGGCTATGCGCTTGCCAACTACGACGGCACTGCGTTATATGAATACCCCAATATGGACGTGGGACGAAGCGAGTGGGGCAGCTGCAACTTCATGCATTCCCGCGGCGAAGTTCGAAGCTTCCTACAGTCTGCCGCCAATTACTGGCTCACCGATTACCATGTGGACGGCATCCGCATGGATGCCATCAGCAACATCATCTACTGGCAGGGAGATCCGGCCAGAGGCGTGAACAAGTCAGCCGTAGACTTTATCCGGGAGATGAACCGGGGCTTGAAGCAGATGCATCCTTCTGCCATCCTCTCGGCGGAAGACTCCACCTCCTACCCCTGCGTGACAAAAAGCACGGCCGAAGGCGGCTTAGGATTCGATTATAAATGGGATATGGGCTGGATGAATGACACCTTGGAATACTTCCGTACCGCCCCCGAGTACCGTACCAGGGATTATCACAAGCTGACCTTCTCCATGCACTATTATTACAGCGACTCCTTCCTGCTGCCCTTATCCCACGATGAGGTCGTCCACGGGAAAGCAACCATCCTCCAGAAAATGTACGGGGAGTATGAAGAGAAGTTTCCACAGGCCCGTGCCCTGTATATGTATATGTACGCCCATCCAGGCAAGAAGCTGAACTTTATGGGAAATGAGTTCGGACAGCTGCGGGAATGGGATGAGAAGCGGGAGCAGGATTGGGATATCCTGAAATACCCCATACATGACGCCTTCCATCGCTTTATGAAGGATTTGAACAAACTCTATCTGAAGCATCCGGCTCTTTTTCGCTGCGACTATGCTCCTGAAGGGTTCTCCTGGCTGGACTGCCATCAGGAAGAACGCTGCATCTACGCTTTTGAGCGAACCGACGGAAAGGAGCGTATCGCCGCCATCTTTAACTTGTCTGATCAGATTCAGGAAGGCTACCGGCTTCCTGTAAAAGCCGCCGTCCATGCTTCCATCCTCCTGGCCAGCGATATGGAGGAATATGCCGGCGGGCGAAAGTATGAGGCTCTGGAATTCGCGGCCGATGCAGGGACCATCCAACTCGATCTTAGCCCCTACAGTGCTCTCTATCTTCTTCTCCAATAGCAGGAAAACGGGCGGTGGATGACAAGGCAATATGCTTGTCGTCCACCGCCCATATTTTTAAATCTAAAACTTATTAACCGCTGCCGCAAGGTACTCATTGCTGACTTCCGAGAACCGCTCATTCTCCACGGCCTCTGCGAGCACCGCATCAATCGGCATCTTTCCCAGTACCGGAATGTCCAGTTCCTCTGCCACCTCATCCACATGGCTCTCTCCAAATACGGAAATCTTCTTTCTGCAGTCCGGGCATACCAGATAACTATAATTCTCCACGATCCCCAGTACCGGAATGTCCATCTTCTTCGCCATATTGTAAGCCTTCTTGACAATCATCTGTACCAGATCCTGGGGAGATGTGACGATCACGACTCCATCTACCGGAAGGGACTGGAATACGGTCAATGGAACATCGCCTGTTCCGGGAGGCATATCCACGAACAGATAGTCCAGGTCTCCCCACATGACATCCGTCCAGAACTGGGTTACGACTCCTGCGATCACAGGCCCTCTCCAGATAACCGGATCCGACTCGTTCTCCAGCAGAAGATTGACGGACATGATCCTTGTCCCGTCCTTAGCCTCGCATGGGAACATCCCTGCTTCGTTTCCCTTGGCCCCCTCATGGATGCCGTACATCTTAGGTATGGATGGCCCGGTAATATCTGCATCCAGGATGCCTACCGAGAATCCCTGCTCTCTCATCAGTCTTGCCAAAGAGGCCGTCACCATAGACTTTCCTACGCCTCCCTTGCCGCTGACAACCGCGATCACCTTCCCTACGTGTGAAAATGGGTTCGCTGGCTCCTTCATATCCTGTGGCTTGCTGCTGCAGGAATCTGCATGCGCGCAGCCGGCGCAGTCAGATGGAGAGCAGCCATTTTGTTGTTCTTCTGACATGATCTATATACCTCTTTCCAAATTAAATTACTCTATTCTTCTACTGCCGCAATAACCTCGATCTCGCACAGCAGGTTCTTTGGCAGCGTCTTTACTGCTACGCAGCTTCTGGCTGGCTTGGATGTAAAGTATTTTGCGTAAACTTCATTAAATGCCGCAAAGTCTCCCATATCCGCAAGGAAGCATGTGGTCTTTAACACCTTGTCAAAGGAAGTTCCTGCCTCTTTGAGGATCTCGCCGATATTCTTGCATGCCTGTTCTGCCTGTCCCTCAATCGTGTCCGCCTCTACCGTATCCGTCGCCGGATTGATTCCAATCTGCCCTGCGGAATAGAGGATTCCTCCATGTACATATCCCTGTGAATATGGTCCTAATGCCTTTGGCGCTTTCTCTGTTGATACTACCTTCATAATTACCTCTCCTTTGCCTGTTCTAATATTTTTTGTGCGATACATACGTCAAAAAGCCCCATTCCCACTGATTTGAAATAGGTGGTCTTTCCGGCGCCTGCTTCTTCATCCGCTCCTGATGCCAGATACTCATGCATCAGCATGACCCGATCCATGGAAAGGCGCCCCTCCGAGATCGGCTGGCTTAAGTCCCCGCATTCTTCGCATGCATAAGGGAGCTCTATATATACCTTATCCACAAGGTCCCAGATCACATCCGGTATTTCCCGCATATCAGGAGTATAGGAACCGATCGCGATAATGCATTTCCCTTCCAATAACGCTCTGTCATTGGGAAGCACCGGTGTCGTAGAAGGCGTTGTCGTGCAGATGATATCGCTTTTTTCCGCTAATTCTTCTACTGTCTTACATTGTACTACCTTTGTACCTTCCTTATCAATAGCTTTTTCCAATCTGTCCAGATAATCTGTCAGGTCCCGGCTGCTGTGATTATAGACGTACACAGTATGGATATCCCTGGCCGCGCATGCATAAAGCGCCTGGTGAAATCCCTGCACTCCCGCGCCTATAATGCCCACCGTATGGCTGTCCTTTGCCGCCAGATGCCGGATTCCCACGCCTCCCACGGCACCGGTCCTCCATGCGGTAACCGTCTGTCCATCCAGTAGGGCCAGCGGCTTGCCGGTCTGATAGTCGTTTAAAAGCATCACGCCGTCAATGGACGGCAGGCCCAGTTTGGCATTGTCGGGGAAGATGCTCAATATCTTGGTCCCGATCATTTCCTTTGTATAGCAGGGCATGTACATCATAGTCTTATTGGCATCCTCCACGGCCTGCCTGGGCGGCATGTAATAGTCCCCCTCTCCGAATATCCGGTAGGCCTCCTCAATCTGGTCCATCATCTGATTCAAGTCTATCAGCGATTCGATTTCCTGCTTCTCTAATACGATCATGCTATGCTCCCTCCAATTCTTCTTTTTCCCTGGTTACATTTTTTAGCCATTTATAACTGAGATACCGCTTTATGGTAATTGGCACCTTTATCAGTTCGTCACTCATCAATATGACATAGACCACAGGCACGCTTGCATGAAACACGAATGCGGCCACCGCGCCCACCAGTATGGAGAATCCCCACATGGTAGACACGTCCATGATAAGCCCGAACCTGGTATCCCCGCCAGAGCGGAAGATTCCTACCACCATCGTGCAATTTAAGGACTGGGCGATCGTGAAATAGGACATGACGAAGAACATAAATGTCAGATATCCCTTTGCATCCGGACTGAGCGCCAGCGTAGCGTTGGCAATAGGCGCGGCTGCCAGGATCACCAACGCGCCTGCTGCTCCCAAAATCAGGCTAAGATAGATGAACCGCTTGGCATACGCCTTGGCATGCTCCAGCTTCTGCTCTCCGATGGTCTTGCCAAGGCAGATGGCTGTAGCATGGGAGATGCCGAACACCACGACAGTCGCCAGCTGCCTGGCTACCTGAGCCACTGAATTGGCTGCTACGGCCGAGCTTCCAAGGTGGCCGATGACCGCCGTGTTGGCGGAGCTTCCCAGTCCCCACATCAGTTCATTGAGGACCACCGGCATCGCGTACACCATATAGTCCTTTAAAAGCACCTTGTCCACATGCACCATGTCTCCGATCCTGATTCGCACCACCCGGTTCTGAAAATATGCATAGCACAGCACGATGACCATCTCCACGATTCTGGCACACAGCGTTCCGATGGCGGCGCCGCGGATTCCCAGAGCCGGGAATCCCAGAAGCCCGAAGATCAGCAGTGCATTCACGGCAATGTTTACGATCAGCGAGACGCTGTAGACAAAGGTGGCAATCAATACCCTCTCGATACTTCTCATGATATTTAAGTATACCTGCGTCACTGCCATGAACAGATAGGAGAAGCCGACAATCCTCAAGTACCGGATGCCCTCTGCGATGACCGCCGGATCTGAACTATAGATGCGCATCAGCGCCTCCGGAATAAAGAGGGCAGCCGCCGCAAACGCCACAGCCGTAAACAGCCCTGCCGCAAGCCCCATCCCCAGCACCTTCTCGATGGTCCTTGTATCCTTCTTTCCCCAGTACTGGGCCGTCAGAACCGTAGCCCCGGAAGTAATGCCCATGAAGATCAGCGTCATGATAAACTGAATCTGTCCGGCCAAAGATGCGCCGGAGAGCACCTTCTCCCCCACTCGTCCCAGCATGATCACGTCTGCTGCCGTCACCCCCACATTAATCAGATTCTGAATGGCCATAGGGATGACCAAGGCAAATACATTCCTGTAAAAACTTCCCCAATTTATATTCAGGCGTTTTGCTGCCTCCTGTCCTGGTCTCTTCATTCGTAAGTCCTCCAAATTTTCCAGTCTGATAATCATTGTACCAAAACAATGGCAGGATGGCTAGAGCATCCCAATCTTTTTCATACCTGACACCAGCCCTTCAAAGCGCCGGATCCGGAACCGCTCGATGTTCCTTCGCCCCACTTTCTGTAGATAAATAATGACCTCCTACCAGCACCATCACAGACCTCTCCCCGGCAAGGACCTTATCCTGCGCCACAGGCACCGGTTCTTCGTGGTATCCCACGCCTTCCTCGCCGGTATTCGCCGCAATGCTCCACTTCATATCTCCCGGCAGGGTGGGAAGCGTGACCGTCATGGCCTCCCAGTAGGCATTGATCAGAATATAGACGATGTCGTCTTTCTTTCTTTTGCTGTCAAATCCCGCAAACATTGCTGCTATGACCTTGGCATCCTCCCCAAAGTCTCCTTCAAAAGGCCGCACCCCATGAAGACTCACATCCATAAGGCCGCATGTCGCCGGGCTGCACAGTCCATGGATGGCAGGATGCTTCTTGCGGAAATGGATCATATACCGGAAGAACTGGTAGATATCCTGGTTCTTCTTAAGCAGTCCCCAGTCAAGCCACGAGATCTCATTATCCTGGCAATACGGATTGTTGTTGCCGAACTGGGTATTGCAAAATTCGTCTCCCGCAAGGAACATGGGCGTCCCTCTGCTTGCAAGGAGCGTTGCGCAGGCATTCTTGATCATCCGCTTTCTCAGATGGAGGACCTCCGGATCGCTGGTCTCGCCTTCCACCCCGCAGTTCCAGCTGCGGTTATCGTTGCCGCCGTCCGTATTGCCCCAGCCGTTTGCCTCGTTGTGCTTCTCGTTATACGAGTACAGGTCGTACAGCGTGAACCCGTCATGGCAGGTGATAAAATTGATGGAGGCATCCTTTCCCCGGATATCCGGATCGTAGATATCCGGCGATCCGATCAGGCGCTTGGCCGCATACTTGCCGCACCATAAGCCTCCCTTCAGATATTCCCTCATATCATCCCGGTACTTGCCGTTCCACTCGCACCACCGCTTAAATGCAGGGAAGTCTCCCACCTGGTATAATCCCCCGGCGTCCCACGCTTCGGCAATCAACTTCGTATCAGCAAGAATCGCATCCTGGGCCAGCGCCTGAAGAAGCGGAGGCTTCCTCATCGGCGTGCCGTCTTCGTTGCGTCCAAGGATGGACGCAAGGTCGAACCGGAATCCGTCAATCCGGTAAGTCGTGACCCAGTACCTGAGACAGTTGATGATCATCCTCTGGACCACCGGATGATTGCAGTTCATGGTATTGCCGCAGCCACTGAAATTATAATAGTATCCATCGGGAGTCAGCAGATAATAAATATTGTTGTCAAAGCCTTTAAAAGATATGAAAGGCCCATTCTCGTTTCCTTCTGCCGTATGATTGAATACAACGTCCAGAATAACCTCGATTCCGTTCTCATGCAGGGATTTTACCAGCTGCTTCAGTTCCGTCCCCTCCCGGTTATACTCTACGGCAGATGTATAACTGGTGTTGGGCGCAAAAAAACTGACGGAATTATAGCCCCAGTAATTCAGAAGTTCTCTTCCATCCACCACCCTCCGGTCGCTCAGCTCATCAAATTCGAAGATGGGCATCAGCTCAATGGCATTGACTCCCAGATCCTTTAGATAAGGGATCTTCTGTCGGATTCCCTCAAAGGTTCCAGGCGCGCTGACTCCAGGATCCATCATGGTGAATCCCCGGACATGCATCTCGTAGATGACCAATTCCTCCATTGGAATCTTGGGCCATACTTCCGTGCCCCAGTAGAAATTGTTCCTCACCACCCGGGCCCGGTATCCGTCATCGCTGACCTTCCGTCCCCAGGTACTCTGCCCGGTCACTGCTTTGGCGTAAGGATCCAGAAGAATATTCCTCTTGTCAAAGAGAAGGCCCTCCTTGGGATTATAAGGCCCATCCAGCCTGTAAGCATATTCGAATTCCTCCACATTCAGGCCGAATACCACCATGGAATAGACATTTCCAATCTTATAATTGTCCGGAAATGGAATCACCGCATAAGGCTCGGACTCCTTCCTGTGATAGAGGAGCAGTTCGCAGGAAACTGCCCCCTGGGACTGCACCGTAAAGCAGACTCCCCTGGGGATCGGGGTCGCTCCATCGAACATATAGAAGCCCGGCCTTACATCGAATCCGTTGACCCGGTCCAGGGGTTCCATATGCTGTATCTCCATGTCCAGGGGCGTGGTAGCCGTCAATAGTTCCATCGTCTTATCCTGTTCGCTGTTCATAGGCATTCCTTTCTTACTACCTCGTAGTATTCAGATAATAGACCGCCAATTGCGTGCGGTCTCTTAGTTCTAATTTGTCCAGTATGCTGCTGATATAATTGCGCACCGTACCCTCGCTTAAGAACAGGCGCTTCGCAATCTCTTTATTGCTCAGACCCTCCGCCACCAGGGAGATTACTTCCAGTTCCTTCCCGCTGATCTCATGAGCCTCCCAGTCAAAGGTCTTCTTCTCCTGCAGAAGGCCCGGTATCTTGGCGATAATCTCAGTCCCAAATACCGTCTGGCCTGTTTTTACCGCCTGCAGTGCCGGTAGGATGCTGTTGTAATCCTGCTTCAGCAGATAGCCCTTCACGCCATATTTCAGCGCCTTTACAATGTATTCATCGTCGGAAAAGGTAGTAAGAAGCAAGATCTTTGCTTCGGGATACTCCTTTAGTATCTCCCGGGAGGCAGCCAGCCCGCTTACATTCTTCATGCGGATATCCATCAGAAGCACATCCGGCTTGTGCTCCCGGTACAATCTTAGCGCCTCGCCTCCATCCTGTCCCATGCCAGATACCCGGATCTCTTCCTTGGACTCCAGTATCGTCTTCAATGCGCTGGATACCAGCACGTCATCATCTATAATTACAATATTCAAATCCCTACCTCCTCTTTCTTCGGCACCGTGATGTAGATTCGGAATCCCCGCTCCTTTCGGATCTGTATGGTTCCGTCCAGCGCCTCGATCCGCTCCTTCATATTCTGTATCCCGATTCCCCGGGCACCATCCTTTACTTCTTCCGAACCGCTGACGCTTCCGTTATCCTCGATTACCAGCTGGTACAGCCCCGGGTGCTCTCTTGCAAGAACGCTCACCCGGGTAGCGTTGCTGTGCTTTATGACGTTGTTAAGCGCCTCTTTTACAATCATGATAAAACTATACCTGATCTCCCTTGGGACATCGTATCCCATATCATATTCCAAATGGGCCTTACAGAAGGTGAAATCGCCCACCAGCTCCCCCAGAACTTCCTTCATATTGATGGACTCGTCGTGAAGGTCGTGGACGCTTTGACGCACGCTGCTCATCGCGGCATTCAAGGTAACCTCCAGCTGGAGCAGCGGTTCTTTTAAGTTCTCTTCCCTGCTGATGGCCTTCATGGCTCCCACCATAAGAATCGACCTGGACAGCATATGGCCCACATTATCATGAATCTCCCTCGCGATCCGGTTGCGCTCCCTCAAGGTGGCTGTATAGATCTCATAGTCCTGCTTCTCCAGCAGATTCTGGTTCTTCTCCTTCAGTAGAAGATTCAGTTCTGCGCCGTCATCCCTGGTCTTTCGATACTTATGCTCCAGTTCTTCAAACTTTCCGGTCTGATACTGGATCAGCATAGCCACCGCGCATCCAAGCGCTATAAAGCACATAATGTCTGGCTCCTTTGGTCCATAAGAATTCAGATAAAGCCCCGCCAGGACAGCAATCAGTATATACTGTCGGTAATCCAGCAGGCCATATAATACGAGCGGGGTGAAGAGCAAGAACTGCGGGATTACGATTGATATTGCAAGAAAAACGATGGCGGATGCAAGATTCCACTTCCGGGAATCCCGATAGAGATTGGATGCCCCATAGATAATGGCCGCAAGAAAGGCGACGAGAAATGCCGTATCAGCCGGCACCAGCAATACGGTGGCAAAACAATATATCAGCAAGACTGTCTGGTCGATCGTTCTCTTCATAAATATACGTTTCCTCATAAATGCCCGGATGGGCATGACATTTGTCACTTGCCATCCTGACAACTGACACTTACATTATAAACGCCAGGGCTTTATACTACAAGTAACAAATCACAAAACAGAAAGATCCATAAGGAGGAACACCCATGATCCACATTGAAAATCTGGTAAAACGATATGGAGACCTAGTGGCGCTGGACCACTTAAGCCTTAATATACAGGAGGGAGAAATCTTCGGCCTGCTGGGTCCCAATGGGTCCGGCAAGACTACCGCCATCAACTGTCTGCTCGCGCTGTTAAAATATGACAAGGGCACCATCACCATATTCGGAAAGCCCATGCGTCCCAACAGTTATGACATCAAAAAAGACATCGGGGTAGTCATGCAGAACGTGGCAGTCTTTGAACAGATGACCGTCCGGGAGAACATCGACTACTTCTGCGGCCTGTACGTCAAAGACAAGGAAAAACGAAGAAGCCTGGTGGAGGAAGCCATCGCGTTTACCGGCCTGGAAGACTTCGAGAAAATGAGGCCGAAGAAACTATCCGGCGGGCTCCTTCGCAGGCTGAATATTGCCTGCGGCATCGTGCACAAGCCTAAGCTTATCATCCTGGATGAGCCTACCGTAGCCGTAGATCCCCAGAGCAGGAACAAGATCCTGGAAGGCATTATGGAACTGAACCGCCAGGGTTCTACCATCATCTACACTTCCCACTACATGGAAGAAGTAGAGCAGATCTGCTCCCGCATCGCCATCATTGACCACGGAAAGGTCCTCGCCACAGGAACGACGGAGGAATTAAAGAGGATGATCAAGACCGGGGAGACCATCACCATCGAGGCCATCTCGCTGACTGACTTGGAACTGGCCGAGATTCGCCAGCTGCCTCATGTATTCGATCTCTCTTACGAGGAGCAGATACTGAAGATACGCTTAAGCAGCGCCAAGCATAACCTGGTGCGCGTACTGGATTATCTGAAGGAAAACGACGTCTCCTTCGGCCGGGTATTCTCCGAACTCCCCACCTTGAATGACGTATTCCTTGAAATCACCGGCAAAGAGTTAAGAGATTAGGAGGCACGCTATGCTACACTTACTGAAATACCGATTCATACAGACTGTAAGAGACTATCCCATCATGTTCTGGGCGCTGGCCTTTCCTCTGATCCTTGGAACCTTCTTCTACTTCTCTTTCGGCAGCGCCGGCCTTGATGGAACCGGAGACTACGAGTGGGATCCTATCAAGGTGGCCATAATCGAGGAAGACTTAAGTTCCAAGAATGCCGAATCTTTCCAGGCCTTCCTTGAGAAACTGGAGCCCGACACGCTGGACATCCAGGATATTTCTTCCGAATCTGACGCAATCAAAGCCTTGAAAGAAGAGACCATCCTTGGAATCTATTACGTAGACGATATCCCTTCTCTCTCCGTAGGGAAAAACGGGATCAATGAAAGCATCCTGTCTTCCCTTCTGAAAAATTATAACCAGAACGCGGCCATGATCCAGAAGATCGCAATGACTCATCCTGAAAAGATGGGCGCGGCTATTGAGGCAATGAAGGATTATCATCCGGAGACCAGGAACGAATCCCTGGGCGGAAAAACGCTGGACCCTAATGTGCAGTATTTCTTCGCATTGATTGCCTACGCGTGCCTCTCCGGAGCGTTTCTGGGCGTCCGCTCCAGCCTTGACAGCCAGGCCAACCTGTCTGCGCTTGGCGCCAGGCGCAGCATAACCCCTACCCATAAACTGAAGCTGATCCTGATAGACATGACGGTGCTGTTCATCATCCATTTCATTAACATCCTGGTTCTCAACCTGTATCTTATAAAAGTGCTGGGAATCAGCCTTGGAGATAATATCGGCGCGCTGCTGGTCGTGGACTTCATGGGAAGCATGATCGGCGTAAGTTTAGGAATCGCCTTCGGGTGCCTCGGCAAACTGTCTACGGATATGAAGCTGGGACTTACGGTCGCCATCACCTTGATTCCGGGATTCCTGGCTGGGCTGATGTTCGGCAATATGAAGAATATCATCGAACTTCACTGCCCAATCATCAACCGGCTGAATCCGGCCGCCGTATTAAGCGATGCCTTTTACTGCATGAGCGTATATAATGACGCGCATCGCTTTGCAAGAAGCATCGGCATTCTTGCCATCATGAGCGCGCTGTTTCTGCTCATTGCATACCTGGGCATAAGGAGGGAACGATATGACAGTATTTAAAGGTTTTATGACTATCACCAAACGCAATCTTAATATTTTATTCCTGTATATCGCCATCTTTCTGGCCATATGCTTTGCCATCCAGAAGATGGATGTCCAGAACACCGCCAAGTCCTACAGCATGGAAAGCCTAGATATCGCGGTCATCGACCGGGACGGCGGGGAACTGGCTAAGGGAATGGCCTCCTACCTGGAACAGTACCATACCATTAAAGACATGCCCGATGACAAGTCGGTCATCCAGGACCGCCTCTTCTACCGGGAAGTCAATTATGTAGTGACGATCCCGAAGGATTTTGAAAGCAGATGCCTGAATGGAACAGAGACGCTTCCCGTCATCAAGGTTCCCGGGAGCACTACCGGCTACTATGTAGACCAGCAGATCGACACCTTCCTGAATAACGTGCGGGTCCTGACTGCCAGCGGATTCTCTCTTCCCGAAGCCATTGCCGAAGTGAAGGAGAATGCAAAGGAGCCGGCGGACATAACGCTGATCGATAAGAATGGGCATGGGGGCCGACGGACGATGTACTCCTTCATGTACCAGTATATGCCTTATATCCTCCTGTCCATCCTGTGCTATTCCTTGACCTATATCATGATCGCCTTTAATAAGCCGGATGTCAAAAGGCGGATGCTGTGTTCCGCCGTATCCGGCAAACGGCAGAACGCCCAGCTGATATTAGGCTATGCGGTCATCGGCCTTGCAGTCTGGGTGTTGTGCAACATGCTTCCGGTTCTCATGTATGGAAAGGAATTTTTAAAGGATCCGCACCTGCCCCACTATCTGTTCAACAGTTTCCTGCTGATGCTGGTATCCCTTTCGATCTCATTCCTGGTGGGAAGCCTGGTACGCAAGGAGGAGATGATCAGCGCAGTGGTCAACGTAGTCTCCCTTGGCCTGTCCTTTATCAGCGGGGTGCTGGTAAGCCTGGAGGTGTTAAGCAAAGGAATCAAGACCGTTGCACGCTTCCTTCCGATCTATTGGTATGAGACCGGCAACAACTTGATCGCCAACAACCACACGTTCAGCAGCACCCAGCTGAAATCCCTGTATACAGGGTACGTCATCCAGATTCTGTTCGCCCTGGCATTCTTATTCATAGCCCTGGTGATCATCCACAACCGGCGGCAAAGCGCGAATTAGCAAGAGAAAGAAGGAGCCTTTGATGAACTTAATCATCAAAGGCTTCCTTTACTTTATCCATAAATCCTTTTTTCTTCTTGCCGCTCTTGGGCTCGGAATCGCTTTCAGACGCGGTTCCCAGCGTATTGCCGGTCAGCTCGTCAAATCTTCGAAGCGCTTCTTTCGCCTCCTGGCTTAGATGTTCCGGGGTCTGGATTACCAATGTCACATAGTGATCGCCCCGTACCTGGGAATTGCGAAGGGATGGAACCCCTTTCCCTTTCAGCCGCACTTTCGTATCCGTCTTCGTGCCTGGCTTCACATTATACAGAACTTCCCCGTCTACCGTCTTGATCCGGATATCCGCGCCGATCGCCGCCTGGGCAAATGAGATTGGCACAGTGGAGAAGATATGCATATCCTGGCGCTGGAATATCGGATGCCTGGATACGTTAACCTCTACCAGCAGATCCCCTCTTGGGCCGCCGTTTACGCCCGGCTCTCCTTTTTCGCGGATACGCACGCTCTGTCCATTGTCAATGCCGGCCGGTATCGTAACCGCAATCTTCTTCTTATTGGATACATATCCCGTTCCACTGCAATCCGGACATTTTTCCCGAATGATCTTGCCGGTTCCGTGACAGTCCGGACAGGTCTGAACATTCTGCACAGTTCCAAAGAAGGACTGCTGCGTATATACTACCTGGCCTTTGCCTCCGCATTTTGGACAGGTCTCCGGGGAGGTTCCCGGCTTCGCGCCTGTGCCGCTGCACTTCGGGCATGGATCTTTTAAGATGACCTCGATCTCTTTCTCACAGCCGAATACTGCCTCTTCAAAGGTAATCCTTACGCTCTTGCGGATATTCATGCCCTTCATAGGGCCCTGGCCTGCACGGCCCCTGCGGCTGCCGCCGCCGAACAGGTCGCCGAATATGTCGCCAAATATATCGCTGAAGTCCGCCCCGCCAAAATCAAATCCGCCGAATCCGCCGGCGCCTCCAGCGCCTCCTTCAAAGGCAGCATGGCCGAACTGGTCGTACTGGCGCCGTTTCTCCGGGTCACTCAGGACTGCATAGGCTTCGGACGCTTCTTTGAACTTCTTCTCTGCTTCAGCGTCTCCGGGATTCATATCAGGATGGTATTTCTTGGCAACCTGTCTGTATGCTTTTTTTAATGTGGCGTCGTCGGCATCTCTGCTGACGCCAAGCACTTCATAGTAATCTCTCTTTGATTCTGCCATCTTTTATCCCTTTCTTTCATGTACATAAGGAAGTTCCGCGAGACTAAGCTTAAGAATATATAATCTCGCTTGAGTTTCGCGGAACAGTATTCGCACTGGGCTTATACTTCCTTATAGTCACCGTCTACAACATCGTCTCCCTGGAAGCCGTCCGGTGCAGGGCCTGCTCCCGGATTCGGGCCTGCTCCCATGTTCGGGTCTGCTCCCTGTGCTCCGGCTGCTGCTCCGGCCTGTTCATACATTTTAGTAAATAATTTCTGCGCGCTCTCCATCAGTTTCTCTTTGCCTGCCTTGATCTCGGCAATCTGCGCGTCTGATATGTCATCCATGTTTACTTTTTCAAGGATTTCCTTCAATGCCTTGCAGTCCGCCTCAACGGTAGCCTTATCTGCAGCATCAATCTTATCTCCTACATCGCCCAGGGCTTTTTCCGTCTGAAATACCAGGGCGTCCGCATCATTCTTTGTATCAATGCCTTCCTTGCGCTTCTTATCCTGCGCCTCGAATGCCGCTGCTTCTTTTACCGCCTTGTCGATCTCGTCATCAGACATGTTAGAGCCTGCCGTGATGGTGATATGCTGCTCTTTGCCTGTTCCAAGGTCTTTTGCGGATACATTTACAATGCCGTTCGCATCAATGTCGAATGTAACTTCGATCTGCGGTACTCCGCGTGGAGCCGGCGGGATTCCGTCCAGCCTGAACTGTCCCAGAGACTTGTTATCTTTGGCGAACTGTCTCTCTCCCTGTACGACATTGATATCTACGGCTGTCTGGTTATCTGCCGCTGTGGAGAAGATCTGGCTCTTCTTGGTAGGAATCGTCGTATTTCTTTCAATCAGTCTTGTTGCAACGCCGCCCATCGTCTCGATTGACAGTGACAGCGGAGTTACATCCAAAAGAAGGATATCGCCTGCACCCGTATCTCCGGCAAGCTTGCCGCCCTGAACGGATGCACCAAGCGCTACGCACTCATCCGGGTTCAGAGATTTGCTTGGCTCTTTGCCTGTCAGACGCTTCACTTCTTCCTGGACAGCAGGGATACGTGTGGAACCGCCAACCAGAAGTACCTGGCCCAGTTCGGAAGCGGTAATGCCTGCGTCAGAAAGTGCTCTCGTTACCGGCTCGGATGTCTTTGCCACAAGGTCATGCGTCAGTTCATCAAATTTTGCCCTTGTCAGGTTCATATCAAAATGCTTCGGGCCTTCTGCTGTTGCTGTAATAAATGGAAGGTTGATATTTGTGGTCGTTGCAGAAGACAGTTCCTTCTTTGCCTTCTCTGCCGCTTCTTTCAGTCTCTGAAGCGCCATCTTATCGGCAGACAGGTCTACGCCTTCCTGCTTCTTGAATTCAGCAATCATATAATCCGTGATCTTCTGGTCGAAGTCGTCGCCGCCCAGCCTGTTGTTACCTGCGGTAGATAATACCTCGATGACGCCGTCGCCGATCTCGATGACGGATACGTCGAATGTACCTCCGCCAAGGTCATATACCATGATCTTCTGTTCTTTCTCATTGTCAAGTCCGTAAGCAAGCGCTGCCGCAGTAGGCTCATTGATGATACGCTTTACATCAAGGCCCGCAATCTTGCCTGCATCCTTTGTAGCCTGGCGCTGAGCGTCATTAAAGTACGCTGGCACAGTAATAACCGCCTCTGTTACCTTTTCTCCCAGATATCCTTCCGCGTCTGCCTTAAGCTTCTGAAGAATCATTGCGGAAATCTCCTGTGGAGAATATTTCTTATCATCGATCGTCACTCTGAAATCAGAGCCCATCTCTCTTTTAATAGAAGAGATCGTCCTCTCCGCGTTTGTAACTGCCTGACGTTTTGCAGGCTCGCCCACAAGACGTTCCCCTGTTTTTGTAAATGCTACGACAGATGGCGTCGTTCTGGCGCCTTCCGTATTTGCGATGACCGTTGGCTGGCCACCTTCCATAACAGCCACGCAGCTGTTCGTGGTTCCTAAATCAATACCAATGATTTTGCCCATTATAAAGACCTCCTGTTTTATTTTCTAAATTATCTGGAATTAGTTTGCTACTTTTACCATGCTGTGCCTCACTACGGAGTCACGGTACATATAACCTTTCTGGAATTCCTCGGCTATGATATTCTCGCCAAAGTTCTCATCTTCCACATGCATCACTGCATTGTGGAAATTCGGGTCAAATTCTTTGCCTACCGCTTCGATCGGCTTAACGCCCAATTCTCCCAGCACGGTCATTAACTGCTTATACACCATCTCCATTCCCTGGATAAATGGGTCTTCCTTGTCTTCTTCCTTGACAGCGTCAAGCCCTCGCTCAAAGTTGTCGACTACCGGAAGCATCTTTTCTATGATATCTTTCGCTCCTATCTCGTACATCTGGGATTTCTCCTTTTCCGTACGCTTGCGGAAGTTATCAAACTCTGCCATTTGACGAGTGAGCCTGTCAGTCAGTTCCTCAATCTTCTCGTCCTTTTTATCTTTCTTATTCTTCTTGCCAAATAACTTCTTGCCGGATTTTTTATCTTCGTCTTCCTCATCCGGCTCTTGTTCCTCATCCGGCTCTTCTTCCTCGTTATCGGAGACCTCTTCGTCTTCGGAAGCCTCTTTGGCGTTCTCTTCTTCTGCCTGATCTTCCCCGGGCTCGCCTTCCGGCTGTTCCCCGGCCGACTTTTTGGCTTCTTCCACAGCCTCTTTTACCATTTCTTCCTGGCTCTTTTCCTGATTATTCTCCAAGGGTTCTTCCACCTTTCCTATTCTTTTCTATGAAACATTTCATCCAATTCGCTTTGCAGCCGCTTCATGGATTTTAATACATGCTCATAATCCATTCTCTTTGGCCCGATAATACCTATGGTTCCCTTCATGCCGTCGCCTAATTCATAAGTGGCGGTGACAACGCTGCAATCCTTCATGGTCTTGACCGGCGTCTCATCACCGATGTAAACCTGGATGCCAGTATTATCTTCCTGCGATAACGTCTGCGTTACCAACTCGCTAAGCTGCTGCTTTTCCTCAAAGGCGCTGATAATCTCCTGGGCGCTTTGATTATCGCTGAGTTCCGGATACTTGAAGATGTTCGTGGCTCCGCTTGTATAGATCTGCATATCATCATCCACCTGGATGACATCCGCCACCGCATCCAGAACGTTTCCAACCACCTCGCTGTGTATGCCTGCCTGCTCCTTCAGCCTTGCGATCAATCCAAGATTGATTTCCTCGATAGACATGCCATTCAGCGTCGTGTTCAAAAGCATATTCAATTTCAACAGATTCTCATTGCTGATTGGCTCGTCAATGTCAATAATCTTATTCTTGATTACATTGCCTCCAAGCACGATTACCGCGATGATCTGCTCATCGTCTACCATGGACAGCTGAATGAACTTAAGTTTGTTCTCATTGTTCATGGGCGTAGATACCATCGTTGCATAATTCGTACTGTTAGCCAGGACCTTTGCTGCCTGTCTTAGAAGTTGATCCATCTTATCTGCCTTATCCAGCATCTGTTCCTGCATCTCGCTCAGTTCCTGTTCTTTTTCTTCCATCAGCATATCTACATAGAGTCTGTAGCCTTTATCCGAAGGAATGCGTCCGGCCGACGTGTGAGGCTGCATGATATAGCCCATCTCTTCCAAGTCCGCCATCTCGTTACGGATGGTTGCAGAACTTAAGTTCAGATCCGTATACTTCGATATGGTTCTGGAACCAACCGGCTCGCCTGTCTCCAGATAGTTCTGGATAATCGCATGAAGGATCTTAAGCTTGCGGTCGCTAAGTCCATGTTCTGATACCATCTATCCTCCTCCTTTCGGATTTTGCTGTTAGCACTCTACATTTTCGAGTGCTAACATCTTCGATTATTAATTTAGCACTCCCTTTTTCTTTTGTCAACACTATTTATACAATTTTTATAACTAACTCCTGGCTGAGTTCGTTTCCATAGATGACCTGGGGAATTCCCACCTCATTTTGCGCGGCATTCAGAATCTCCCGAAAGCGCACCCCATCCTTCCCGCCCGCGGGCAGATGGATTGCAGATACCCGGCGCGCTCCCAGCGAATGTCCGTACAGATGCAAGTGTCTCCCAAACGGATCAGAACCCCTGCATTGTCTACCTGCCGGATTAAGATATCTCTGCAATCCAATCGATTACCTCCTTCACCTGCTTCTGCCTTTCTATGGCGGATTCTCCTTCTGCCGCGTCCGTGGCGGCGTCTGACAGATCATAACGCCTGCCTCTGAATGCCTTCTCGATCGCCTGCGGCAGGCCTATGTCCAATGCGTCCGTATATACCTTTATCTCCTTGATGACGAGGTTTTCCAAATGCATCTGAATCTCTACTTCTCCCCAGCCGAACCGTTTCTGGTGGATGATCTCGCACGCCGGAGACTGTCCATATACCCATTCCCAGGAACAATAGGATTCATAGATCTGCCGGATCTTCTCTTGATCCTCCCTGCTTAATTTCAGAATCTGCGCCGTACCATATTCCTTCTGGAAACTTTCCGCCATCTGCTCCATAATTCCCTGTGTCGTGATTTCCTGGTTCAAGTCCCTTAGGTTGCACACCCTGGATCTGACGGAATCGACGCCTTTCGCCTTCATTTTCTCTTTAGATGGCGTCAGATAGCGGGTCATCCTCTCCTTGTCCACGTCCACCATCAGCGTTCCGTGCTGCACATTGCAGCTGGCCGTCTTAGAATACGCATTGCCGGAAAATTTAAGTCCTTCCTTGGTCAGTATATCATTCCGGCCGGAAGCCTGCGTCTCAATTCCGTAGAATCCGCACGCATCCGCGATGATCCCGGACTGTCTTTTCAAGTCATACATCTCTGGAGACGCAAGAAATGTGAAGCAGACATTTCCCATATCCTGGTAGACCGCACCACCCCCCGTCGTCCGACGGGCCACATAGCCGCCTTCCTCTTCCAGAAGCCTGGCTCTGCATTCTTTCAGGATATTCTGATTCTTTCCTATTACTACAGTATGCTCATTCTGCCACAGGTACAAAATGACATCCCCTTCTTTTACCAATGTCTGCAAGTGGGCTTCCACTGCCAGATTGTATCTTGGATCATTCGATTCTGCCCATATGATGTAATTCATATTTTCCCTCCTCATTATTATATATAAATGCTGTCCTTATTGCTCTTCACCAGCCCTTTCTCCAATTGTATAACAGCATTATAGTACAGGTAAAAACAGCACAATGTCCATGCATTGTGCTGTTTGACTGATAAAACTGCAATATTATGTGATTTTCATTTAGGCCTTCGCATCATTGTGCAACGGCGCTAGCTTAATTCGACTTTCTGCGCTTCTTCCGGCTTAAAATCATTCTCCAAGTCATAGATGTTGTGCCCTGTAGATTCACTGAGCACTCTGCCTTCCAGAGAATAGCAGCGGATGAATCTCTTTCCGTCCACGCTTGACCAGTGCTCCACGTCCCAACTCATGTATCCGTCCTCGTCGCTTTTCTTTTCTTTCAGATACAGATCCACTTGGCGTCCGTCCTTCATCTGCTGAATCAGTCCCTTGGTTCCGTCCACTTCCACTTCTACCTTATTTACTTTGTCATAAATCTTCATAGCATTCCCTCCGCTAATCTCATATTAACTTACGGTATGATTATACCTTTAATAAGAGGAAAAAACAATACTTGTGAATCCGCTCTTGACAAATCGCTTTTTCTATCGTATTATTGTACTAAGTTTATAATACAGTAATACATTAGTACAGAAGGAGGCAATCTCATGACTGCAATATTAAGAACCAATCATCTGACCAAACGATATAATAACCGGGCGGTCGTAAATGACCTGTCCATGACGATCCATGAAGGAGATATCTATGGTTTCATCGGCAAGAACGGCGCGGGCAAGACCACCCTCATCCGTATGATTACCGGACTTGCATCTCCCAGCGACGGAAATATCCTGCTGTTCGGAAGTCCCGAACTTAAGGAAGGCCGCTCAGCCATCGGAACCGTCATCGAATCTCCCGCCTTTTATCCGGGTATGACCGCAAGGCAGAACCTTATTGTCCAGTGCAAGCTGCAAGGCATCCGTGACGAATCCCAGGCAGATGCCATTCTGACTCTGGTGGGGCTTGATGATACCGGACATAAGAAAGCCAAAGACTTCTCTCTGGGAATGCGCCAAAGGCTTGCAATCGCCATTGCCCTGATTGGAAGTCCCAGACTTCTGATACTGGATGAGCCAACCAACGGTCTGGATCCGGAAGGAATCAAAGAGGTGCGCGAATTAATCCTGAAACTGAACCGGGATCGTAAAATCACCGTATTGATTTCCTCCCACATCCTGGGAGAACTGTCAAAATTCGCGACTCGCTATGGCATCATCCATCACGGAAAGTTAATTGAAGAATTTACGGAAAATCAACTGTGGGAACGCTGCAGTTCCAAAGACGGTACCAGGCAGATGGACCTGGAAGATTATTTCTTAAGCAGAATAGGAGGAAGATAGCATGCTGAACTTACTAAAAAGCGATTTCTACAAACTCGGGAAGGCAAGATACTTCTGGGTATGCCTGATCCTTACCGCGGCCCTGGCTGCAGGGACCGTCTTCTTAATGGACTTTGCCTATAAGATGGCCGGGGAGCAGATGACCCAGCAAGTGGAACAAAAGCAGCAGGCCATGGATGAAAACGGAATCAACGTGACTACCGAGGGCGTTCCGGCAAGCCGCGAGGAACTGTCAGCCTCCCGTCAGATGGTAACCTTTTTTGCAGGCAATACCACGCTGATCCTAGCAGTTCTCATCTCTCTTTTCGTAGGCAGCGAATTCAATCACGGTACCATCAAGAACATTGCCTCCAAGAATTATGGCCGCTCCCAGATCTATGCTTCCAAACTGGCTGCCGGCGTTCTCTGCGGAATCCTGTTCACCTTTATCTATGCTGCTGTCTCTATGGCTGCGGCAACTATCCTGTGGGGATTCGGGGATGTGAACGCAGGCTTCTGGCCGGATGCCCTTAAGTCTGTCGGACTGGAACTATTGCTGACAAGTGCCTTTGTATCTATCTTCGTAATGTTTAGCATGCTGATCCGCCAGAATGGAGGCTCGCTTGCCGCTAATATTTGTTTTCTGGAGTTTGTGTCGCTGATCGTGATGCTGGGAGAGATGCTGATCAAAAAGATCAGTGGAAAAGAAATTATCCTGAGCAATTATCTGATTGACACGAATATGAACGCCATCACGGCAGGCCTTAATAAAGCCATCGCTGTACGAAGCCTGTGCGTGGCTTTTGGCTTTTTCCTGGCTGCCATGCTGATTGGAATGTTAAGTTTCCAGAAGCGCGACATCAAATAAAATTAACCGCTGGTTCATTTATTGTTCCGTCAGTTAACTTTCCCTCCATTGTCTGAAGTCGGAGGCTCTGCTATGATATTCTTAACCCGAAGATGCACAGATAAATAGGAGGAACTATGATATGAAAATTAATGAAATGATACGTACCAGACGCAAGGAAATGAATCTGACCCAGGAGCAGGTGGCTTCCCGCCTTGGCGTGTCCGCTCCGGCCGTCCACAAGTGGGAAACGGGGAACTCTTATCCGGACATCACCCTGCTTCCTGCCCTGGCAAGACTTTTGGGCACGGACCTTAATACCCTGCTCTCCTTTCAGGAGGATCTAAGCAGGCAGGAGGTGGATCAGTTCTGCGCTGATCTTTGCCAGATGATTGAGGCGAAAGGGTTCGCGGCCGGCTTTGAGGCTGCTATGGATAGGACTGCCCAGTATCCCAACTGCGATGCCCTGGCTTACCTTGCTGCTGCCACGCTGGAAGGCTGCCTATATCTATTGTCTGCTGAAGATGCCGGACCATACCAGAAACGCATAGAAGCACTTTACGAACGGGCTTCTCACGGTGATGATGCAACGATACGGGGCCTGGCCAGATCCATGATCATCAGCAAATCCATGGCCCGTGGAGAGTATGAAAGGGCGCAGGAACTGCTGGATGAGGACAAAGAAATTTCAAAATCGCTCTTCCATCATGTATTTCTGCAAAGCAATCTCTACCTTCAGCAGGACAGGCTCGAAGAAGCTTCCGAACTGCTGGAGCGGGAATTGCTCGGCAGCGCCGGCAACATCCAGTCAACGCTTCTCATGATGCTGGACATTGCGCTAAAGGAACAGGATATGCACGCAGCTTCTTATATAGCCCAAGTCTCTGAACAGACCGCTCATCTATATGACCTCTGGTCCTATAACTCCTATGTGGCAGGCTTTCAGCTGGCCGTATCGGCAAGAGATGAATCGGAAACGCTAAGATATCTCCAAAAACTTTTAGAAGCGTCTCAAACCAGCTGGGATATAAGTGCCTCCCCGCTATACCGCCACCTGCCGGAAAATGGAGGGGCATTCCTGAAGGACCACTTCCCCGCAGGCCTGGCAAACTCCATGAAAACAGATGAATGCCTAACGTTTCTCCACGACAATCCAAAATTCTGGGAACTGGTCAAAAAGTATGCTAATGATTAGTCCTGGCCGTACAGCCAGAATTCGAACTTCTTATAATCCAGGAGGCCCTCGCCTCTTAACTTGCTAAGTTCCGCAGACATGGCGCTTCTTTCTACACAGAGATAATCTGCCAGTTTCTGCCTGTTAAATGGAATAAAGAAGTGCCGGCTTCCAGCCTTTTTGGACTGTGACGACAGATAAGACAGCAATTTTTCCCGCGTACTCCTTTTTGAGATATGGCCAATCTTCTCACTGAGCATCACATTCTTTCTTGCCAGAATATATACCATGTTCTCAACCATCTTCTGATGAAAGGGGCAGGCCGTCGGGCAGACGGAAAGGATGCGGCCAGCCTCGAGAAAGAGCACCTTGCTCTCAGATATGGAAGTGATGCTGACCGGGCTGTTCTTTATGCCCGCACAGGCATACGCTGCGCCGAATAGTTCGCCCGGCTCCAGCATCTCCTGAATATTCCGGTTTCCGAATACATCTTCATTCTCCACCTGCACGCACCCCTTTAGGATTACCCCTACCTTCTTAAGCGTCTCTGCTTCTGTAAGGATCCGCTCATTTTTTCCATATGTCTTCATCTGTCCGTCCAGGCAGGATATCATCTCTTCCATGTCCTGCTCGTTTACCCCTGTAAATAGCGGAGACATCTGTAAAATTTTTATGTCATTTTTCATATTTTGCCTCTTTTGTTGGAAATACAACATATCTTCTGATTTTATTATAGTAGACTAAGCCTATCAAATCAAGGAGGTAAGACGATGATCAGAAAAATCATTCGAATAGATGAAGAGAAATGTAATGGATGCGGCGCCTGCGCAGATGCCTGCCACGAGGGCGCGATCCAGATGATAGGCGGGAAAGCCCGTCTGACCCGCGAGGACTACTGCGACGGCCTTGGAGATTGCCTGCCGGCCTGTCCCGCGAACGCCATCACCTTTGAAGAGAGGGAAGCCCCGGCCTACGATCAGGCAGCCGTAAAAGAACATCTGGCGAAGACCCAGTACCAATGGCCCGTACAGCTCAAACTAGTTCCCACCCAGGCTCCTTATTTTGACGACTCGGATCTGCTGATTGCAGCCGACTGCACCGCCTATGCTTATGCTGACTTCCATAGGCAGTTTAGTAAAAACCGGATTACCTTGATCGGCTGCCCCAAGCTGGATGCCGTCGATTATACGGAAAAACTTGCCGAAATCCTGAAATCCAATGACATTCGAAGCCTTACCGTCGTGCGCATGGAAGTCCCCTGCTGCGGCGGCATCGAATACGCCGCAAAAGAGGCGCTTAAGGCAAGCGGCAGATCCATCCCCTGCCAAGTAGTCACCATCGGGATCAATGGCACGATCCTCTAGTTAAGCTATCCTTTCAGATATTTTATTTCATGAATTTGTCTATGGCCTGGTTCAGCCGCTCAATGGCTTCCAGGTCATTTTCTTCCACCGCTTCCACGATGCAGTGGTTCATGTGGTTCTTTAAGACCACCTTGCCCGTATTATTGATGGCCGAGCGCACTGCTGCCAGCTGAATCAGCACGTCGCTGCAGTCGGCATCCTTCTCTACCATCCGTTTTACGGATTCCAGGTGGCCGATGGCTTTTGACAGGCGATTGATGACCGCCTTCTTTTCCTGCTGGCTATGCACATGGCCATGGTGCTTAAGCTGATGATCTTCCAGTCCATCCTCATGGCTGTGGGGCGTCATCTGCTCTTTCTCTGTATGTTCCATAGTGTTTCATCCACCTTCTTATGCTTCTATCCTTTTTTCAAATACTCCATCCACCTTTTGATCTCTTTTTCCTGCCCCATGTCCCCTGGCTCATAGAACCTGGCATCCTTGATCTCTTCGGGAAGATACTGCTGCTTCACATAGTGGTGGGGATAATCATGGGCATACTTATAGCCGATGCCGTGGCCCAGATTCTTAGACCCTTTATAATGAGCATCCTGAAGATGGGCCGGTACGCTGGTCTTCTGGCTCTTTACGTTTTCCATAGCCCCGAAGATCGCATTGGTGGCCGAATTGCTCTTAGGCGCGGTTGCCACGTATAAGACTGCCTGGGACAGAATGATCTGCGCTTCCGGCATTCCAATCCGCTCTACTGCCTGTGCCGCGGACACCGCCACAGTTAGCGCCATGGGATCTGCATTTCCCACATCCTCGGAAGCGCAGATCATAATCCTCCTTGCGATGAACTTGATATCTTCTCCCGCATACAGCATCTTCGCAAGATAGTATACGGCAGCATCCGGGTCAGACCCCCGCATGCTCTTGATAAATGCAGAGATGGTATCATAGTGGTTGTCTCCTGTCTTATCGTAGCGGACTACCCTTTTCTGGATGCACTCCGATGCCACAGGGAGCGTGATATGAATCTTTCCGTCATCGCTCCTTTCTGTGGTAAGAATCCCCAATTCAACGGCATTCAACGCATTTCTTGCGTCTCCGCCCGAGATGTCAGCCAGAAATTCCAGCGCGTCTTCCTCGATCACCGCATCGTAACTGCCCATGCCCTTTTCAACGTCATAGACCGCGCGGCGGATCACCGTCTTGATATCTTCCTTGTCCAGAGGATGCAATTCAAAGATGCTGGAGCGGGAGATCAATGCGCCGTTTACCTCAAAATATGGATTCTCAGTGGTTGCGCCTATTAAAATAATGGTCCCGTCTTCCACGAATGGGAGCAGATAATCCTGCTGGCTTTTATTAAACCGGTGAATCTCATCCACGAAAAGGATGGTTTTCTTCTGGTACATGCCCAAGGTCTCTTTGGCCCGGCCCACCACTTCCTCCATGTCCTTTTTCCCGGCAACCGTGGCATTGATCTGGGTAAACACGGCGCTGGTAGTATTGGCGATCACCTTGGCAAGCGTCGTCTTCCCGGTTCCCGGCGGTCCGTAAAATATGATAGAACTTAACTTGTCCGCCTTGATCGCACGGTAAAGCAGCTTGTCTTTTCCTATTATATGCTGCTGCCCCACCACCTCTTCCAGCGTGGACGGTCGCAGCCTGGAAGCCAGCGGCGCTTCCTTGTCCAAATTCTTTTCTCTAACGTAGTCAAATAAATCCATCTTCCGTTCCCTCTTTCACAATCTAACGCCTGTTATTCCAATTCTGCAAGCAGATCCCGTATGGCTTCGCCTGCAATCAGAAGCCCCGCTACCGGCGGAACGAAGGATATGCTCCCCGGAAGGGCTCTGCGGCATCCCGCGTCTTCTTCTGTCTCCCGGTCTGATACATCCACAGGCATTTCCTTGGAATACAATACCTTCAGATGCCGAATTCCCCTTGCTTTCAGTTCTTTACGCATCACCTTGCAAAGCGGGCACACGGAGGTCTTGCTGATGTCAGTAATCTCAAACAACTCGCCGTGCAGCTTATTCCCGGTTCCCATACTGCTGATGATCGGGATCCCGCATTCCAATGCCTTCTGTGCCAGGGCAATCTTGGCCGTCACCGTATCGATGGCATCGATGATATAGTCAGGCCGCTCTTTTAATATCTCTTCTAGATTCCCCGGAAGAATGAATGTCTCATAGGTAGACACCTGCGTTTCCGGGCAGATATCTGCAATCCTTTCTTTCATCACTTCCGTCTTATACCGGCCAATCGTACTGTGGTAAGCGATGGACTGCCGGTTGATATTGGTCAGCGAGACCTTGTCATTGTCTACCAGTATCAGCCTGCCAACCCCGCTTCTTGCCAGCGCCTCTATGCAGTGGGAGCCCACGCCCCCCACGCCAAGCACCATGATGCAGGTTCTGCGAAGCTTTCGGAGTCCTTCTTCTCCAATTAATCGTTCTGTTCTTGAAAATTCATTTATCATTTCTTTCTACCATCTATACCTTTTCATTTTATCTAATCCAGGATCAATTCATCCACGGTTACAAACTCGAACCCCTTCTCCTTAAGGATATCTACAATGCGAAGGGCAGCATCCACGCTGGAATCATAACAGTCATGCAATAGAATAATATCATTTTCCTCGGCTTCCGTCACTACTTTATTCACAATTTCATCCACATTCTCCGTGGTCCAGTCCAGCGGATCTATGCTCCACATGACCGGCATCACTTCCAGGTCTAATTCCAGCCTGCGCTGCCATATCCCAAAAGGCGGCCTCATGTATTCCACATGCTTTCCCGTAATTGAGAAGATTGCCTCATCCGTATCCAGGATCTCTTTTTTAGCCTCGTCGTCCGATACCTTGGCGATATCCACATGGTTGTATGTATGGTTTCCGATCAGATGCCCTTCTTCAAACAGCCGTTTCACAAGTTCGGGATTTTCCTTGGCATTCTTTCCGATCAGAAAGAAAGTGGCTTTTACATTTCTTTCCTTCAGTCCGTCCAAGAGCCTTCCCGTACAATGGACGCTTGGCCCGTCATCGAATGTAATGGCGATCTTCGGAGCCTCCGCTACCATAGTAGAACTTACATACTCCACCGCATCCGTCACGGCTCTCTCCTCTGCGGCTTCCTTTGCAGGCTTGTTTTCATTCTGCCCGGTATGCATGGATATTCCCAGCAGGTTGAACAGGCAGAAGGTATATAGCAGCCCGCATAATATCTTTATTTTATGCCTCTTGATTCTCTCCATCCGGCACTACCTCTGATGATCTGCGCTTCATTTCATGTATATGAGGATATGCAAAGCAGTATGTAAGCCATTGCAATATATATTGGAGAATGTTATAATAGCCAATGTTATTTAGGAGGAAAAAATATGTCAGATATACAGACGAAAGAATATCCCGAAAGGGAAAATAAAATGGGAACCATGCCGGTCCCGAAACTATTGATCACTATGTCCCTGCCCATGATGATCTCCATGCTTGTGCAGGCACTGTACAATATTGTAGACAGCATGTTTGTTGCCCAGCTCAGCGAGGACGCCCTGACCGCAGTGTCGCTTGCCTTTCCGATTCAGACGCTGATGATCGCGGTAGCATCCGGTACTGGCGTCGGCATCAATGCGCTGCTTTCCAGGAATCTGGGAGAAAAGAATTTTGAAGGCGCTGACAGTGCTGCCAAGAATGGCCTGTTCCTTGGAATTGCAAGCTGTATCGTATTTGCCGTAGTTGGACTTCTGGGCTCCCACTTCTTCTTTGCCTTGCAGACGGATAACCAGACCATCGTCAAATATGGCACGGAATATCTTACCATCATCACGCTGTGTTCCGCAGGGATCTTCCTGCAGATTACCTTCGAGCGTCTGATGCAGTCAACCGGAAAAACCATTTACAACATGATTACCCAGGGAACCGGAGCCATCATCAATATCATCCTGGATCCCATCATGATCTTTGGACTGTTCGGCTTCCCCAGGATGGAAGTCGCCGGGGCAGCCCTGGCTACCATAACCGGACAGGTGGTGGCAGTGTCCATGTCCTTTTATTTTAATGCTACCAGGAATAAAGAGATCAATATCAGCCTGAAGGGATTCCGTCCCCACGCTAAGACCATTGCCATCATCTATGAAGTAGGCGTTCCGTCTATTATTATGCAGGCTATCGGATCTGTCATGACATTTGGAATGAATAAGATCCTGCTCATGTTTTCTTCTACGGCTGCTGCTGTATTTGGCGTGTACTTCAAGCTGCAGAGTTTTATATTCATGCCGGTATTCGGACTGAATAACGGCATGATTCCGATCATCGCCTACAATTACGGCGCCAGGAATAAGAAACGTATCACGCAGGCCGCCAAGTTAAGCGTCCTGATCGCCGTAACGATTATGATCATAGGTCTGATCATCTTCCAGACCTGCTCTGGATTCCTGCTTAAGAATCTGTTCGACGCTTCCGAGAACATGCTGTCCATCGGCGTGCCCGCGCTTCGGATCATCAGCCTCAGTTTCCTGTTTGCGGGCTACTGTATCATCGTAGGCTCTGTCTTCCAGGCGCTTGGCAACGGCGTTTACAGCCTGATCGTATCTGTTGCCAGGCAGCTCCTGGTAATCCTTCCGGTTGCCTATCTGTTTGCCAGATTTTTCGGACTTTCCATGGTATGGTGGTCCATCCCGATCGCGGAGATCGTCTCCGTTATCCTGTCCACCCTACTCCTTCGGCGCATCTACCGGCTAAAGGTAAAGCCATTGGAAGGCTGATACAGCAAAAAGGATATGTCCGCCACAAAGTGGCAGGACATATCCTTTTTGCTATCTCTTCTTTTTCACGCTCCATCCGAATTTCCCAAGGGGCTTCCCAAGGCTTAAGTATTCTCCATGGGAATAGGTCAAAAGTCCTGTGGAATTCAGTTCGAATTTCCCGTTCTTTTTCATATATGCTTCATCTACCTGGACGGCTGCCACTTCTGCCAGAAACATATGATGCGTTCCCAGTTCCTTCACTTCTGTCACCTTACATTCGATATTCACCGGACTTTCCTGTATAGTCGGTGCATAGCGCAGTTTCTCGGCCGCACCTTTTGTCAGATGCATCTTTGTCCATTTATCTACATCTTTCCCGGATCTGACGCCGCACCAGTCTGTAGCATAGGCCAGCGACTCTGTGGTCAGGTTGACCACGAATTCGCCGGTCTCCTTGATCATGTGATAGGAATACCGCTCCGGCCTGACGGAGATATAGAGCATGGCTGGATCTGAACAGACTGTTCCTGTCCATGCCACCGTCAATATATTGGCATTTCCTTCCTTATCCGCCGAGCTTACCATCACCGCGGGCAACGGATACAGCATATTGCCCGGCCTCCACACCTGTCTTCCCATTCTTTCATTCCTTCCTGTCTTTTTCAATATTTCCTGTATGCCTATTGCTGAAGCGCTCCCACCAGAGTCGGAATCAACTGTTTCTTTCTGGATACCACGCCTTTCAGGATAATCTTATCCGCATCCTCTCTCAGATCATAGGCATCTATGATATACGCCTTTGCCCCATTGCCGAAGCACAGCAGTTCCGTAGATTCATCCAGGATATCCGTCAGCATGAAATAGATCATCTGCAGCTTATGAGATTCCAATACCTTCGGCATATGCGGTATCAGGGTCTTCTTGATCTCTTCTAACTCATCCCGGTTCATGGAGTTAATCTGCCCCACGCCGAACACGATGTCATTGACCGTAAACTGCTTGAAGTCCTGGAAGCAGATGTCCTCCGCGCTCTTTCCCTTCAGGCTGCTTCCTGCCCGGAACATCTCCTGAGCCATCTGCTCCAGGTTGATGCCTGCAATCTTGGCCAGCCTCTTTGCTGCCCTCTCGTCCACAGCAGTACAGGTAGGAGAACGGAACAGCAGGGTATCGGATATAATCGCGGAGCACAGAAGCCCGGCGATGGTTGGCGTGATCTTAACGCCGGCCTCCTCGTACATCTGATAGACGATCGTCGCCGTACAGCCAACCGGCTGGTTCCGAAAGAACACCGGCCCTATGGTCTCAATATTCCCCAGTCTGTGATGGTCAATGATCTCCACGATATCAGCTTCTTCGATGCCGTCCACTGCCTGGGACTTCTCATTGTGATCCACAAGGATCACCTTCTTCTTGCTTACATCCATGAAGCGCCGCCTGGAGATAAAGCCCTTAAAGCGGCCATGCCGGTCCAGTATGGGGAAGTCGCGGAACTTTTTCTTTGTCATGACTTCCTTGATATCTTCCACGTAGTCGCTCATACGGAAGGTAACCAGAGGCGTCTTGCTCATAAAATGCTTGACCGGGATGCTCTGGTTGATCAGCCTGGCTGCCGTAAATGTATCATGAGGCGTGCTGATAATGACGATGCTTCTTTCTTCTGCCTTCTGCACCAGTTCTTCCGATACCTTGGCTCCCTGGCAGACCACCAGGCAGCTGGCATCAATATCTACCGCGCAGGCCTGGGATTCGTACCGGTTCCCCAGTATAACCAGATCATCCTTCTCAATGAACTCTGCCATCAAGTCCGGATTGGAGGCTCCGATCGCCACCTTCCCCTTTGTAAAATAGCCGTGCTCATTGCCGGTGACCAAGGTGCCGTCCAAGGTCCTGATGATATTCTTGTACTGCGTCTTAGCGTCTGAAAGTACCCGGTTATCATAGACATCCATATAAGACGTGGCAATGTCCCCTGTCGAGATGACGCCGACCAGTTCCTCATCCTTCAGGATCGGAATGGTCTTTACATTGTTTTCCTTCATCTTTGCCCAGGTGTCTTTGATGGACACATTTGGCTCAACTCCATCAATCTTATGTATGTCCATGTCCTTGACCTGAAGCTTGACATTCTGAAGCAGATCCGGCGCGTCCACCTTGAATTTCTGCAGCACGTAATGCGTCTCTTCATTGATCTGCCCCGCTCTTTTCGCAACGTATTCATTCCCCGTAACTTCGCGTTTCAAGTGCGCGTATGCAATGGCCGAGCAGATGGAATCCGTATCCGGATTCTTATGTCCCACAATGTATACCTTGCTTGATTTCTTTCCCATAGTTCAACATCCCCTAATCATAAGTTCTTAAAGTAAGAGTGCCATCTTTTTAGGGTTTCGTCAACCACAAATTCCAGAATATGTGTTTTTTTCTTTGAACATACCTGCCATTATATGCTATACTAGAAACAGCATGTGAAAGCATATGAGTCTTACTATTAGGAAGGGATAATACTATGAGCGAAGAATTATTACAAGAAGAAGCAAAGCAAGAAGAAACAATGGCAGATCTGGAGGAATATTTCGACGATGCCAATCCATGGAATCTGGTGCAGTCATATATGGACAACAAGACCGTTCTTCCGGTAAAGGTAGAAGGTATCGTTAACGGCGGCGCCATTGCCATGGTAGAGGGACTGAGAGGATTCATTCCTGCATCCAAGCTGTCCTTATCTTATATCGAGGATCTGGAGACGTATCTTTTAAAGGATATCGAGGTCAGAGTCATCGACGTAGACCAGGCAAACAACCGCCTCGTGCTGTCTGCTCGTGAAATCCTCAAGGAGAAAGAGAAAAAAGCCATGGAAGAAAAGATTGCCAATGTCAAAGTAGGCAGCGTTCTGACCGGCAAGGTAGAAAGCCTGCAGAACTACGGCGCATTCGTACGCCTAGAAGACGGGCTGTCCGGCCTGGTGCATATCTCCCAGATCAGTCAGAAGCGCGTGAAATCACCGAAAGACGTGCTGACGGAAGGCCAGGAAGTAGGCGTTAAGATCATTGGCGTAAAAGACGGCAAGATCAGCCTCAGCATGAAGGCTTTGGAAGAGGTACAGGAAGAACCGGTAGAAAAAGTGGAGATTCCTAAATCTGAGAACATCGGAACCAGCCTTGGGGATCTGTTCAAGGATCTCAAGTTCTAAGAAACGAACAGAAAAAGAATAAGGCCGGAATCGGCGCCTGCCATGGCGTCAGATCCCGGCCTTATTTTCTTAAAATGCTTTTGCCTGCCCTTTGTCAATTTTCCATTCTGCTACGACTCTTGTCCAAATTCCATCTCATCAATCAGCGCAGCCGCGTCCTCCACGCATTGGGTACAGCAGATCAGCGGCTGAGGCCCATCCATGTTCTTAAGATCCCGGCAATAGATGGAACCGTTCTTTTCCGTAAACTTCCTGGCAGCCTCCCGGAATCTGGCATAGGTATCCATCTTGGTCTTCAGAGGATGTTCCATATCGCCGGCGCTGTTTGCCAGGCTTATCACCAGGAACATTCCCGTTACGGCCCCGCAGGTATCCCGAAGGCCTCCCATGCCAAGGCCGAACCCTTCGGTCAGCCGGAAGACATCCTCCTCCTTGACGCCCAGTTCCTCGCAGTATGCGCAGGCCACTGCCTGGCAGCAATTGTAACCTTGCTTAAACTTTTTGACAGCAAGTTCTTTATTGCCCTTCATTCCATTCATCTCCTTTACTTCTTGCGTTCCTTTTCTAATTCTTCCAGCCATACATCTGAGCAGGCATCGCTTGGCATTCTCCAGTCTCCCCTCGGCGAGAGGGCCACGGTTCCCACTTTTGGGCCATCCGGCAGGCAGGAACGCTTGAACTGCTGGGTGAAGAATCTCCGGCAGAAAGTGTGAAGCCACTTATAGATGGTCTCCTCATCGTACTCTCCTTCAAAGGAGCGTTTTGCAATCCGGTATATCTTTCCCGGCTCATATCCGAATCTGAGCAGATAGTACAGGAAAAAGTCATGTAATTCGTATGGCCCTACCAGATCTTCCGTCTTCTGCGCGATCTCTCCGTCCTTTGGAGGAAGCAGTTCCGGGCTTACGGGCGTGTCCAGCACATCATAGAGCACGGCTTTTAGTTCCGCATCCTCGCAGGAGTCCGCATAGTAGTGCACCAGATGCCTTACCAGAGTTTTGGGAACGGATGCATTTACTCCATACATGGACATATGATCTCCATTGTAGGTTGCCCATCCCAAGGCCAGTTCCGACATGTCTCCGGTACCGATCACGATTCCGCCTGCCTGGTTGGCCACATCCATCAGCACCTGGGTCCGCTCCCTTGCCTGGGAGTTCTCATAAGTGACGCTGTGATCGTCAAGATCATGGCCAATATCCTTAAAATGCTGCTCGACGGATGCTCCGATCGGGATCTCTCTCAATGTGGCTCCCAGCTTGCGGGACATCTTGCAGGCATTCTGATACGTCCTGTCTGTTGTGCCAAAGCAGGGCATGGTCACCGCAACAATGTCTTTTCGCTCCATCCCGATGGCATCGAATGCCTTTGCAGTCACCAGCAGCGCCAGGGTAGAATCTAAGCCGCCGGAGATTCCGACTACCGCGCTTTTCGCCCTTGCATGGGAGATCCGCTTCTTAAGCCCCATGGCCTGGATCATCAGAATCTCCTCGCAGCGCCGCGCTCGCTCGCCTTCTTCTTCCGGCACGAAGGGCCTGGAAGGAAACGTCCTGGTAAGCGCGGTCTCCTCCTTGCAGATCGTAAATGGTATGCGGATCAGCTTCGGCTCTTTCGCAGTCTGGAAGGTGGTATTCTTCCTTCTCTCCCCAAGCAGACGCTTGATGTCAATCTCTGTGTAGATAACGCCATTTTCAAAGCGCCTGCCTTCTTTCAGCACGCTCCCGTTCTCGGCGATCAGATTATGTCCGCCAAATACCAGATCCGTGGTAGACTCCCCTTCTCCCGCATTTGCATAGAGATATCCGCAGATCAGGCGGGCGGACTGGCCTTCTATCAAATTTCTTCTGTAGGTGGATTTTCCGACGGTCTCATCGCTGGCGGAGCAGTTTGCGATGATCACTGCCCCTTCCCTTGCGGCCTCTATGCTGGGAGGAACGCTGGACCAGGCATCTTCGCAGATCTCTGCGGAAACCACCAGCGATTCCATGGAATCTGCCACGAACAGAAGCTGTGGTCCAAAGGGCATCTTCTCTCCATCAACCAGAATCTCCCTTGCCGCAGACGGTCCCTCGGTAAACTGGCGCATCTCATAGAATTCTCCATAGTTTGGAAGGAAGCTTTTGGTGGTCAGGCCTAAGATCTTTCCCTGGTTCAGGGCAGCCGCCACGTTGTACAGTTTTCCCTCCACCGCCACAGGAACGCCGACAAAGATCAGCGCGTCCTTTCCTTTTGTATGGCTCGCGATCTTATGGAGGGCTGCCCTAGCCTCTTGAAGCAGTACTTCCTGGGTAAACAGGTCGCCGCAGGTATATCCCGTCACGCACAATTCCGGGAATGCCACCACCTTGGCTCCTCCCTTGACGGTCTCGTCAATCAGGCCGCAGATCTTTTCTGTATTATAGGTAACATCCGCCACCCTGATATCCGGAGTGGCTGCCGCTACCTTTACAAATCCATGTCTCATCTTCATCCTCCCGCTTTCTTATTTGCTCCGTTTTATGATTTCTTTCAGTTCATCCACTGAATACTTATATGCCGCATTACAGAAATGGCATTTTACTTCAATCTCTTCCCCGTCATCGATCATCTTCTGGATCTCCTTTTTGCCTACGCTTACGATCGCCTTTTCTACCCGTTCCTTGGAACAGTTGCAGTAAAACCGGGTCGGAACCGTATCCGTAATCTCAAGGTCCAAGCCTGCCAGAAGTTCCTCCAGCAGTTGCTGGGGCGTATAGCCTCGATCCAGCAGTTCAGTCACGGAGGTGATATTCTTAAGATTCTCCTCCAGCCTGGCGATCGTCTCCTCCTGCGCAAATGGCATCATCTGGATGATGAATCCGCCGGCGCGGCGCACCGTATTGTTCTTATTCATCAGCACTCCAAGTCCCACAGAAGACGGCACCTGCTCAGAATTGGCAAAGTAATAGGTCAGATCCTCCGCGATCTCGCTGCTGACCAGGATCGTCTGTCCGGAGTATGGCTCTTTGAGCCCCATATCTTTGATTACCTGTAAAAGTCCGATGCCGACAGCGCCTCCTACATCCAGCTTCCCGTTTTTAGCCGGAAGCAGCACATCAGGATTATTGACATAGCCTTTTACATTGGCCTTGCTGTCCGCTGTAACGGTTATCCCGCCCAGAGGCCCGTCCCCCCGGATCTGGAGGGTCAGCATGTCCGTATCATTCTTCATCATGCTCCCCATCATAGCGCCAGCGCTCAGCAGACGTCCAAGAGCCGCCGTAGCCACAGGGCTGGTGTTATGATGCTCCCTTGCCGTCTCTACCATTTCTCCTGTTGTAGCGGCAAATGCCCGGATCTGGTTATTTGCCGCTGTCGCTCTTACAATATAATCTTCCATTCTCATACTCCTTTTTTATTTTCCATATTCCTGGGCAATCACGCAGATGCGCTCGCTGTCATACATGGGCACATCCCTGGTATAGGCATCATAAGCCGTAAGGTATCTAAGCCCTGCCCGCTCGATCAGATTCTTTATCTTTTCCAAAGTGTACGCCTTCTGGTAATGCGCCTCCTGGTATTTCCGGTACAGTTCAGGATCTTCCTGGCTCTGCACAAACAAGGTCAGTTCATATTCATTGATCCCCTGCTCCTCATCATAATAATTATCCCAGATAAAACTACATTCCTCCCGCTCTTCCGCGAACGTTCCATCTCCCAATACTTCCCGGTATTTATATTCTGTATTAAAGTCAAAGATAAATATACCCTGGGGATCCAGATAATTATTCACCAGACGGAATACTTCCTGCAATTCTTCTTCATCCGTCACATAATTCACGGAATCGCAGACGCTTAGCACCGCCCTCACCGTGCCATACAGTTCGAACTCCCGCATATCCTGCAGCAGGTACAGGATGTCATGGCCGCTGTTCAGGCGCTTTTCCATGGCAATTTCCAGCATATCCTCGGAATTATCCACGCCTATCATATCATAGCCCTTTGCTGAGAGCAACTCTGTCATGCTTCCTGTTCCGCAGCCAAGTTCCAGCACCAGCCCGTCACTTATCTGGTACTCCTTCAACATTCTTTCTATATAATCTGCCCACTCGTCATAAGGCACATTGTCCATAAACGTATCATATACTTCGGCAAAATTCGTATATGCTTCCATCCCTTCACTCCTTTTATCCTGACACTCCCACACCATATATAGTATAACAGAATTATCCAAAAAGTGTATAGAATTATGCACAGAAGATGCCCGGAAAATCAAGAGTGATTCCCCGGGCATCCTGCCTGCGTGCTATGATTATTTCTCTGTGACAAATACGAACTTCACTTCTCCGTCCATGCCGTCAGAAATACCGGCAAAGTTCTTATATTCCTTGGAGGCATCCAGCATGCCATTGAGCTTATCAAGCATTCCGGATATATCTCCGTCAAATGCGCTGACCAGTTTCTTAATGCCATCCTCGTTGAACTGGATCATGCCTTCGCTTAAGGCTCCTGCCCCGTCATCCAGCTGTGTCACGCCGTCTACCAAAGCGCCGGACCCGGACTTTAACGCGCCGATTCCTGATGCGAGCGCTCCTGCTCCGCTGTTTAGATCCTTTGCCCCGGAGGAAAGTTTTGTCGTTCCTGTCACAACCTCTCCCGCTCCGGCTGACAAGTCATTCAGGCCCTTGGACAGCGCCAGTACGCCGCTCTTTCCATCTTTGCCGCGAAGCAGCATGCCTGTGCCGCCTTTGAGTCTTGCCACGCCATTATTCAACTGCTCTACCAGGCCGCCCTCGCCATTGACCTGGGCATCCAGGGCTGCCGTGCCATCCCTTAAGCATGTGAACTGGCCTTCCACGCTGGTATTAAGCGCCGCATTCAATTGGGAGGAGCCTGCTTTTACCGTCTCGCCTGCCGTTGAACTTAAGGTTCCATACAAATTGGCAATTCCTGCGCCAATTACTCCCGCTTCTGGGTTTTCTGGGCTGGGAGTTTTGAGGGTTGCGCTTAGGCCAGACAGTCCATCTGCGACCTTCTGTGCAGTATCCCCTATAGTCGCCTCCAAAGATACGCTCTGGGTTACCGGCACCTGCTGCGGTGCCTCTAACTGGCTGATGATATTTTCAATGGCCTGCGCATTTTCCTCCGTCTTAAGCGCCCTTAACTGGGCGATGGCATTGCTGTTGTCATTAAAAGCCGCCACAGAAACCTCCGTGTTAACGGTAACCTGGCCGTTGTTCTTTACATAATTTGCAACCTGCTGCGCCGCTCCTGCCAACTGGCCTGCCGTATTGGATGCGTCCTGAATGCCATTCTTTAACTGTCCTGCTCCCTGGGCCGCCGCATCAACGCCTGCATCCAGACTCTTAGCCCCGTCTCCTGCCTGGGCCGCGCCCTGGCTTAATTGCTTCACGCCTTCAGATAACCGCGGAATCCCCTGACCTAACTGGTTCTGCATATCGGATACGCCCTGGTCCAGCGCCTGTACGCCCGGAACCAGCTGCTTCGCCGTGCTGTCCGCAGCATTGGCGGCTCCCGCGGCCACCTGGCCTGCGCCGTCCTTTAATGCGCCTGCTCCCGTCTGGAGCGTATTGGTTCCATCCTTCAATGTCTTGCTGCCGGTTGAGAGTTGGTCTATTCCATCAATCAATGTCCCGGAGGAGGCCAGCAGCGTGTCAAGCCCGGCTTTGAGTTCGCCGGAGCCGCTGACCAGCTGGTCGGCAGCGCTTTTCAACTGTCCCATGGAATCATTCAGGTCATCCAGGCTGTCAAACTGGTCTGTATCCAGCTGGTTGAATAAGTCATTGGTCGCGACGGTAATCCCTTCTATGGTGTCATAATCCGTCACGTCCGCCTCCACCACGAAGGAATCCGGAATATCCAGATCCTCTACGCCCAATTCTTCCTTCATCTTTGGAATTCCCATGCCAATAGCCAAGTCTTTGCTTCCGTCGGATACGATCTTTCCATTGTCAATGGTCACATTGGAGAACTTCTCCGTATCCAGCATCAGGCCGGTCACCATAAGAAACGGCGTGTATGCCTGATTCTTATCTGCCGTGGTGTTCTCATACTCATAGTGGATGGACAGATGTCCGCTCTTTCCTTTCAGTTCTTTTTCGCTGATATCCTTTCCGTCCAGTTTATAGGAGATCCGGATGCCTACCGGAAGTTCCTTATCCGTTGTTCCCTGATAGCAGATATCCTTATGATCCCCGGACCATACCAGGCTATCTCCCAACTGCTTGAACTTCTCATCGCCCTTCACATTTTCAATTTCCTTAAGATCAGACACATCCTGGATCTGCTTCTGGCTGCTGACATTTTTCAACTGGTCCGAAACCGTGACGCTTGTCACCTGCCCGCTGCCGTCCACTTTAGCGAATACGGTCTCATCTTTTCTGGCATTAGCGCCAGAAACGTTCTCAGAAGCCGACTCCTCTTTTTGATCCGACGCTGTCTTGGCCTCAGATACCACTGCGCTATTTTCTTTTGCGTACACGTAGGAAGGCGTCCCTTTCACGCTGCTTACTACCAGTGACATCATCAAAGCGAATGTCAACAATGCTCTATATTCTCTGTTCTTCATGATTCCTACCTCCTGATTAAGCTTTTACTACGCTATCTTTTACTTTATTCGTCTTCTTTACCTTGCCTCTCATATCCAGAGTCGTCTTGCAGATCGCCCCGTCAAATACCATCAGCATGGATGGGAGTATGAAGATAACCGTAAACATGCTGATGATCGCTCCCCTGGCCATCAACGTACATAAGGCTGAGATCATATCAATGTCCGAATAAAGCCCTACTCCGAATGTAGCCGCGAAGAATCCAAGGGCTGACACGATGACGGATGAGATGGACGTAGAAAGCGCTATGCGGATTGCCTCTTTCTTTCCCTGTCCTCTGCACCGTTCCTTCTTATAGCGGGTCGTCATCAGGATCGCATAATCAACCGTAGCCCCCAATTGGATGGTGCCGATTACAATGGATGCGATGAACGGCATCTTGGTTCCCGTGTAATAAGGAATCCCCAGGTTGATGAAGATCGCAAATTCAATGACTGACACCAGGATCACCGGCAGCGATATGGACTTGAATACCAGGGCAATGATAATAAAGATTGCCACTATGGATATGGCGCTTACTACTTTGAAGTCCTTATCCGTGATCGTAATCAGATCCTTCGTGCAAGGCGCCTCGCCGATCAGCATGGCGGACGAATCATGTTTCTTAATAATGTTGTTTAACTTCGTACACTGCTTATTGACCGCGTCTGTCGCCACCTTATACTCTGACTGCACTAGGATCAGCTGATAATTTCCCTCCCGCAGCGCGTCTGTCAATTCATCCGGGATCATATCCCGCGGAATCGCAGGCCCCAGAAGGCTGTCAAGTCCCAGCGCAAATTTAACGCCCTTAACGTCGGACATCTCATCCAGCATGGCTTTGGCCTCCTTCGGAGCAAGATCTGCATCCGCCAGCACCATATGGGTGGCATTCATGTCGAACTCCTTGGACAGTTTTTCATTGGCCTTGATGCTGTCCAGATATTTCGGAAGGGTGGCATCCAGATTGTAGTAGACCTCTGCCTTGGTATAGCCCCAAAGCGCCGGTCCCAGCACGATCAGGAAGATAGCGATAAATACGCCGTAATATTTGGAAATCATCCTGGCCGGCTTTTCCATCTTTGGCATCAGCGATCTGTGGCTCGTTTTCTGAATTGCCTTGTCAAAGATCAGAATCATGGACGGAAGAAGCGTCACGCAGCTGATAACTCCAAAGATTACGCCTTTTGCCATAACGACACCCAGGTCTTTTCCAAGAGTGAAACTCATAAAGCAAAGGGCAATGAACCCTGCCACCGTGGTAATGGAACTGCCGACCACCGAAGAAAACGTGTTGGATATGGCATGTGCCATGGCCCGTTCCTTGTCATCCGGGAACCGCAACTGATTCTCCTGGTAGCTGTGCCACAGGAAGATGGAGTAATCCATGGTAACGCCCAGCTGCAGCACCGCGCTCAGGGCTTTGGTAATATAGGATATCTCTCCAAGGAAATAGTTGGTTCCCATATTGTATAGGATTGCCATTCCGATGCTTGCAAGGAAGAATACCGGGATGATCCAGCAGTCCATGAATAAGGACAGCACTACGCAGGATAAGACGACCGCGATCAGCACATACAGCGGAGTCTCCTTTTCAGACAATGCCTTGATATCGGTCACCACCGCCGACATGCTGCTTAGATAGCACTGCTTGTTCGTAATGCTCCTGATTTCTGTAATGGCATCCATGGTACTGTCGGCTGATGTGGTATCATCAAAGAATATGGCCATCAGCGTGGCATCCTTCGTATTGAATACGTCTTTGATCTCGCCTGGCAGCGCGTTGATCGGAAGTTCGGACACATCGGCAATGGAATCATACCAGATGACCTCCGCCACTCCGTCCACCTTTTCTATCTTATCCTTGACCTTGGCCTCCTGCTTTGTGGTCATGCCTTCCACGACCTCCATCGCAAATGCGCCTTTGCCAAAGTCCTTCATCAGGATATCCTGCCCTTTCATCGTCTCGATATTATCCGGCAGATAGTACAGGATATCATAATTGACTCTTGTCTTCAGGTACCCCAGCGCTGATGGAATCAGCAGCAGCAGGCCAAGTATAAATACGACAACCCGGTACTTTACTATCTTCTTCCCGATTTTCACCATCATGACTAACCCTTCCTTCCATTCTTTTCGTAGTTTGTATTAATTATGACCGATAGTCATTTATTACTGTAAGAACTATACACCTAAAATGACTAACAGTCAATACTTTTTTTGACTTTTAGTCATTTTTCTGTTATACTAATAGCAGACAAAGGAAAACTCTGGTTATAATAGAAGCCAAGGAGCACGGATATTATGGGAAAAGTAGACGAAAACAAGAAAAAAAAGAAGGAAGCGCTTTTTAATACCGCCTATGAACTGTTTACCACCAAAGGCATCAACTCCACTGCTATCTCCGATATCGTAGAAAAGGCCGGGGTTGCCAAAGGTACCTTCTATCTGTATTTTAAGGACAAATACGATATTAAGAACAAACTGGTAGCCCATAAGACCCATGAATTATTCGACAAGGCAGGGGATGCTCTGGAAAAATCGAACATCCGGGGATTGGAAGAACAGTTGATCTTCATTATCGACAATATCATCGATGCCTTGGTAGATAACAAGCCCCTTTTGAACTTTATCTCCAAGAATCTGGTGATGGGCGCCTTGCGCTCCGCCCTGATTACGGGCGAGGATTCGGATGGAGATTTCTATGACAAGTTCTTAGGCCTGGTCATGCAGGATGAGTATGACTATGAAGACGTAGATGTCATGCTCTTTACCATTGTGGAACTGGCCGGTTCCGCCGGATATAATTCTATCCTCTTCGAGGAGCCGCTGCCAATCGAGCAGTACAAGCCCTTTCTGTATCGGACCGTACGGCTGATTATCGCAAGCCACCGGACGAATTAGACGGCATGGCCGTCGCCTGCAATAAGTGCGGATGCAAAAAAGTTGGGCGCAAAGAGCCAGCCGGAAGTCAGGGACATTTATCGTCTCCGTCCTTCCGGCTGGCTTTTTATTCGTTCTCTTTAAAACTGCTTCTTCTTCACGATCCTAAGGGAGATGCCATCTTACTGCTGTTTTTGGCAACTGCTAGAATACGACCATCAGCAGCATCTTAAACCGCTCCTCCCCGTAGACCGCATGAGGCTTCCTGGCTGGCATGACGATGCTCTGCCCTGCTTTTAGGATATGCTCCCTGCCATCAATCGTAAAGCGCCCGGTACCCTCCAGCACGGTAACCATAGCGTCCCCGCCGGATTCGTGGGTGCTGATCTCCTCATCCTTTTCAAATGCGAACAAGGTCACGCTTACCGCGCTATTCTGCACCAGCGTTTTGCTGACTACCTGGCCCTCCTGATACACTACCAGATTTTTCAGTTCCAATATCTCTTCCTTATCAATATTCTTATATCCTACCATTGTCTATCCCTTTCTTATGATATTTTTTTAACGGGACACGTAACAAAATTGCATTTTGTTACGTGTCCCGTTATTTTCTTAACAAATTCTGCAGATCCATCCTTCCGGCGCCTCGATCTGGCCCATCTGGATTCCTGTCAGTGTCTCATACAGTTTCTTCGTAACCGGTCCCATCTCTTCCATTCCGCTGGGGAAGCAGATCTCCCTGCCATGGTCCACTACTTTTCCTACCGGGGAGATGACCGCCGCCGTGCCGCACAGCCCGCATTCCGCGAACTCTTCCACCTCCGCCAAAGGCACTTCCCGCTCCTCTACTTGAAGCCCCAGGTAATGCTCTGCCACGTACATCAGGGACCGCCTGGTGATGGACGGAAGGATCGTGTCGGACTTCGGCGTTATCACCTTGTGATCCTTGGTCACGAAGAGGAAGTTGGCTCCGCCGGTCTCCTCCACCTTCGTCCTGGTCGCCGCATCCAGGTACATGTTCTCGTCGTATCCCTCCCGGTGCGCCGTCATGATGGCATGAAGGCTCATCGCGTAGTTAAGCCCGGCCTTTACATGGCCGGTTCCACGCGGCGCCGCCCGGTCGAAGTCGCATACCTTGATGGTGATCGGCTTTACGCCGCCCTTGAAGTACGGGCCTACCGGCGTGGCAAATACGCGGAACTGATACTCGCTTGCCGGCCTAACGCCAATCACCGGACTGCTTCCGAACATATAGGGCCTAATGTAGAGGGTCGCGCCCGAGCCATAGGGCGGCACGTACGCCGCATTGGCGGCCACCACCTGCTTGACGGCCTCAACGAACCGATCTTCCGGAAACGCGGGCATCTCAAGCCTCTGGGCGGAATCTGCCATCCGCTTGGCATTCAGGTCCGGCCGGAACGTGACGATATGGCCGTCCTCCGTCGTATAGGCCTTCATTCCTTCAAAGCAGGTCTGCGCATACTGCAGCACCCCTGCGCATTCACTAATCACGACATTGGCATCGGAGGTAAGAGTCCCTTCGTCCCACGCTCCATCCTTATAGTTGGAAACGTATCTCTTATCTGTGGGCAGGTATCCAAAGCCCAGACTAGACCAGTCAATGTTTTTCTTATCCATTTTAAATTCCTCCGTCCTTTTATAACTTATTTTCCTTTTTTTATTATAATACCGGCTTTTCCAAAATTCAAGAGCGCACTCTGTTTTTTTCATTGAAACAATCTGTATTAGATTTGCTAGCGCTCCATCATGCTGATGGATTCGATTCCAACGCTTCCTCCCCGGACTACTTCGATGCTGGCGAATTCTTCTTTCATCAGCTTGATTACCGCATCGTTCTTGGTGGCCGTCTGCACGAATTCCAGCAGAATACTGTCTTTGCCATAGTCGATCACCTTTGCCTTGAATGTCTCTGCTATCTGGAAGCACTCCACCTTGTCTTCCGGCATGCATTTGCGCACCTTTACATAGAGAATCTCCTTCATCCGGACAAATACATCCGTAAAATCAATGACCTTTATTACTTCCACCAGCCGGTTCAACTGCTTCTTAATCTGCTCAAAGGTCTCATCGTCGCTGACCGTCGCGATGGTCATACGGGACACGGTAGGATCCTCTGTAGTTCCCACCGTCAGACTGTCCAGATTATATGACTTTCCCGAGAACAGGCCCGAGATCTTTGACAGTACGCCTACCTGATTTTCTACATACAGCGAAATCCAACGCTTCTTCATTCCATTTCCATTCATATTCATATCCTCCCTTCTAGCAATCCAGTATCATATCTTCCAAAGTCCCGCCCGGCTGAATCATCGGATATACCAGATCTTCCGGATCTATCTCGAATTCAATGACGGTCGGCGTCTTCGTGCTCTTCATTGCTTCCCGGAACGCGGGTTCGATCTCTTCCTTTTTCGTCACCCTGATTCCCTTTGCTCCATAACTTTCCGCCAGTTTCACGAAGTCGGGCGTGTAAGCAGGGCATTCTACCTCCCCGCATTTGCCGCGGCATGCCGCTCCCGAGCGCAGGCAGGTCATGGAATAGCGCTTTCCATAGAAGAGTTTCTGCCACTGGCGTACCATTCCAAGGTTATTATTGTTGAAAATACAGGATATGATAGGAAGTTCTTCCAGTACGGCCGTTGCCAGTTCCTGGATATTCATCTGCATTCCGCCGTCCCCTGATATGGAAATGACCGGCATGTCAGGATTGCCGATCTTGGCTCCGATGGCTCCCGGAAGCCCATAGCCCATGGTTCCGAGCCCTCCGGACATCAAAAGCTGCTTATTGGCATCCAATTCCATGAACTGGGCAACAAACATCTGATGCTGGCCTACATCCGTAACAACGATGGCTCTTTCAAATACACGGTTCATCGTCTCCAGGATATCTTGTGGCGTCATGATTGGCTTCTTCTTCATCTTCATAGGGTGCTCCAGCTTCCACTGGCCCACTTGCTCCAGCCATTTCTGCGTATTGCACTCCGTCACATATTCCAGCATCTTTTCAATCGCCTCTTTTGCGTCTGCTACGATGGGCACGTCAACCTGCACGTTTCTGGAGATGGCTGCCGTATCGATATCAATATGCACGATCTGAGCACGGGGGGCAAATGAATGTAGTTTTCCGGTAATGCGGTCATTGAACCTCGTGCCGATCGAAAACAGCAGATCGCATTCATTGACAGCCATGTTGGAAGCATATGCCCCATGCATTCCCAGGTTTCCAATATACAGCGGATTGCTGGTAGGTATGGCGCCTCTTCCCATTACGGTAGTGACTACCGGAACCCCTGTCTTTTCCGCCAGCCGGGTAAATTCCTGGTTGGCATGAGCGATATTTACGCCGCCGCCTGCCAGGAAAAGAGGACGCTGCGCCTTCCCAAGCATCTTGATGGCCCTCTTTAACTGCCCGATATGTACATGCGTGCTCGGCTTATAGCCTCTGATATTGACCTCCGTCGGATAATCTGCGCTTCCAAGCTCGGCCATTACATCCTTCGGCAGATCAATAAGTACCGGTCCCGGACGCCCTGTCCTAGCGATATAGAACGCCTCCTTGAGAATCCTTCCCAAGTCTTCCCGGTTACGCACGGTCACCCCGTATTTGGTAATGCTTCTGGTAATCCCGACGATATCAACCTCCTGGAACGCATCGTTTCCGATCAGATGCCTTGCCACCTGGCCGGTAAAGCATACCAGCGGCACGCTGTCGTAGTTGGCCGTCGCAAGGCCTGTTACCAGGTTGGTTGCCCCAGGCCCGCTGGTTACCAGGCATACGCCAACCTTTCCTGTAGAGCGCGCATAGGCATCTGCCTCATGTACAAGCGCGATCTCCTGTCTTGGCAGGATGACCTTGGTATAATCCTGCTTGTATAATTCATCGCTAAGATCAATGGTACAGGCGCCCGGATAGCCGAACATGGTATCTACGCCTTCCTCCCTCAATGCTTTTACCAATAATCTGTTCCCGCTGATTTTCTTCATATACATACCTCCTGTTTGCAAATGACGTGTGCTGCGTAGCGAAAAAAACGCCCTAAGCCTGACGCTTAGGGCGAATAATGCATCCGTGTTACCACCTAAATTCAAAGAGTCTCCTCTTTGCTCTCTGCCGATACGGGAATCCTGCTAAAGCGCACTTCCGATATCGCTCCCATATAACGCTGGGAATGCGTTGAAGTCTACTCGGATCAGATAACTGTCCTTTCGGTCCACTGCTCAAAGGCTACTTCCATAACTTCATCACGAAGACTCCCACCGTCCATCTTCTCTCTTGGCATCAGAATATTATGTACTCCTCCTTGTCATAGCATTTCTCTGATAATTAATGCCATTATAGTAGATTTACCTTATAGATGTCAACTGCTTTTCAATATTTCCTTACAAATATTCTTCCAGGACAGATGGGACAGATCCACCCTTTCCTGTCCTTCTTCCCTGGCGCATTCCTCTATCTTGCCAGCCAGCTGCCTCTCAAAGGCCGGCAGCGACTCTGATACCGCCTCGTCGGTATTGCGCATGACAGGCAATGGCACATACTTCACCACTGCGCCAGGCGCCTGCTCTTTCAGCCAGTCCCGGATCCCCGGAAGGTCTGTGACTACCACCTTGTCCCCGCAGGCAATGGCTTCAATCACTGTCAGCGGAAGCCCGTCAAAAAAGGATGGCAATACAAAGATATCGCTTCTTTGATACGCCTTTGCCAGTTCCGGCTGGGGAAGTTTCCCCAGAAACTCTACCGGATAAGGCGCCTTCGACGCCAGTTCTTCAATCTCCTGGTACTCCGTTTTATTTCCTGCCCCGCCTGCAAGCGAAAGTTTCAGCCCCTCCCTTGGATAAGGCAGATAGGATAGGCTCTTGATCAGACTTTTGACCCCCTTTTTCTCTGCAATCTTTCCTGCATAGATCAGGCGGATCGCTCCGTCCTTTCCCCGGGCTGCGTTATCAGGCTTTTCCGGGCCGCAGAAAATCTCCTGGCTATACCCCATCCCCAGAATCCGGATCTTCCCGGAATCTATCCCGAATATCTCCATCACGCCCTCCTTCTGGGCTGACTGAGGAACGAAGATGGCATCCAGCCCTCTGATCTGCTCCCGGATATAGTCTCTCCAAAGTCCTGTCTTTTTCATCTGCCGCAGATCCGTATTATGGCAGAATCCATAGACCTTCTGCTCTTTGAACCGCTCCCTTGCCATTGCGGTCAGCAGGTACAGGTGATGGCACAGGATCAAGTCCGGCTCAAGCGCATCCACCGCTTTTTCGATAGTTTTTAGAAATGCATCTTGAAACTGCCGCGTCATCTCCCGCGTCATGTCACAGTAGCGCGTACTTCTATAGGGCATCTCATCCGACATCCCGACGATGGGATAGGGAAGTTCCCTGCTCTCAAACAGCACCGGGAAGAACCCTACGCCTTCCGGCAATTCTATCCGGTCTTCTTCATATACGCCTGCCACTACCGCCTGTTCGTGCCCGTCTCTAGCAAACTGCCGCACCAATTCCGTCAGATAGACGCCGCTTCCCGTACTGTTAGGCTTCTGAGCCGTAATGCTTAGAATCTTCATGATATCCTCTCGTAAATCGTAAATACATATTCCAGATCAAAATAGGTCTGCTCATCGCTGATCTTGGTCATCTCCCATTGCGGATCCACATCCAGGTCCGGAAAATGGGTATCGGCATCATATGCATGGTCTATCCTGGTAACATAGGCCTTGCTGCAGTAGGGAAGCAGCTGGCGATAGATGCTCTCCCCGCCAATCACAAAGATATCTTCCGATGCATATTTCTTCAATTCCGCAAGCATCTGTTCTATTGTATGGACAATGACCGCGCCGTTTGCCTTATAGTTCTGATCCGTAGTCAGCACGACGTTCACCCGGTTCTTAAGGGGCTGCCCTCCCGGGAAGCTTTCCAGCGTCTTTCTTCCCATGGCAACCACCTTTCCCTTGGTCGTCTCCCGGAAAAACTTCATATCCTGCGGAATGCTCACCAGCAGTTTGTTGCCATTCCCAATGGCCCAGTTCTTATCGACTGCAACTATCAAATTCATCCTACTATTCCCTCCTGTCTCTTCTCTCATACCGCAACCGGAATGTCCTTGATCTGCTCATGCGTCTCATAGCCGATCAGCTTCACATCGTTCCTCGTGAATTGGTAGAAGTCTTTTATTTCCGGATTCAGCCAGAATTTCGGCGCCGGAAGCGGCTCTCTTTTTATCAGTTCTTCAATCATCGGAACATGCCTGTCATAGATATGGGCATCCGCGATCACATGCACGAACTCGCCCACCTGCATATCGCACACCTGGGCAAGCATATGAAGCAGTACGGCATACTGGCATACATTCCAGTTATTTGCCGCCAGCACGTCATTAGAGCGCTGGTTAAGAATTCCGTTAAGCGTCAGCCTGTCGCTTCTCTGCTCCTTGGTCACATTAAACGTCATACTGTAGGCGCAGGGATACAGATTCATCTCATGGAGATCCTGATGCACGTAGATATTCGTCATAATCCTCCGGCTGTAAGGATTATGCTTCAAATCGTAGATCACCCGGTCTACCTGATCAAACATCCCCTCTTTATACTTGTGCTTTACTCCCATCTGATAGCCATAGGCTTTTCCGATCAAGCCGTCTTCATCCGCCCAGCTGTCCCAAATGTGGCTGTGCAGTTCGTGAATATCATTGGACTTCTTCTGCCAGATCCACAGCAATTCATCCGTACAGCTTTTAATAGCGGTCCGGCGAAGGGTCAGGGCCGGGAACTCTTTTGAAAGGTCATACCGGTTCACCACGCCGAATTTCTTGATGGTATAGGCCGGAGTCCCGTCCTCCCATACCGGACGCACCTTCTCTCCTCTGGTATCTGTTCCGTGGTCAATAATATCCCGGCACATATCAATAAATACTTTATCTGCATAACTCATCCGCTAAATCCTCCTTTTGTTGCCTTTTGCAGGAGCCTTTCGCCCGCGTATACCACATTGTATCATGTTTCGACCGTAAAAAAAAGAGGGACTGTTCCCTCTTAAACATCTGACGACCCTTCGCTTACCGGCAGCACTCCAGCAGCACATTTTCCAAAGCGCTGGCGCTGCTGCTGTGGGCGCGCTCAACCGGAATATTATAGCGCTGTGCTTCCTTTAATGCACAGTGCACCATCTTATGGGCCACCGTTGAAGTAAATAAAATGATCAGATCCGGCTGTCCGATCTGCGTCTTGAGGTTTCCCGACATTCTGGTAAACACCTTTGCCTTGCATCGGTAGCGTTTGCATATCTGCTTATACTGCTGTTCCATCCGTTCATTTCCGCCTATAATCACGACGCTCATAAATCACCAATCCTTCCTTTTCGCCTTTGCCATCTATGCTGCCTTGCATACAATATCCCGAATCCGCTTTCCGGCCAGAAACTCATTGACTGCGCTGATCTTCGCCTTATCGTAGGCCAAAAATATCATTTTGGCTCTTTCCGGGTTATGATAGACCTTCCAGTAGCCGGTCATCAGGCAGTCCTGTCCTCTTTTGTCGATAAAGCATTTGACATCGTCAATCGGATAGTCCAGAAACGCCCCGATTTCATGGGGAAAGCCCATACCGTCACAAGTATATTGACAGACCCTTGCAGAGAGTTTTTGAAGAATCCAGTCCAAATCTTTCCTGTCGTATCCATACGACTCCAGAAATCTTCTGATCTCCCTGCGTCCCAGGTATTTTTTTAATACGGCCTCCCGGTAAATAAAGACCATGCATCTTTCCTGGCTGACTGTAAGAATCTTAGCATCAATCCCGGTTCCGTCAAGCACCCGCCAAAATTCCTTTAAATGCCGCCTGTCAACATTTGTGATACTGGCGACCTTTATTCCTTTTAAAAACGGAGCGCACTGAAGGATCAGCTGGAACCCGAGACGCATCCTGATATCCTTGTTAGACAGCATGTAAGAAACAACCTCTACTGGCATGATACCTCCTTGGTTCTTTTATTTTTTGATTTTGATTATCATTTGCATTATTAGTATATCACATTCATCCTGATTCTGGCAATACCTTCCTACCTAGTATTTTCTCAAATCCGTTCATTTATTACACAAATATAGCCGAACCATTACGGTTCGGCTATATTATAAAGCACCCTCTCCAGCATCTTTTCCAGTGCTGCCACCTCTTTTTTATTCATTCCCAAAGTCAGCCTTTTATCAATCTTCTTCCGATCCGCCTCCATCCGCTTCTGGATATCATAGGCCTTTTCAGTCAGGTAGATATTCTTACACCGCTTATCCTTGTTGCTTGGCACGGATAATATATACCCCTTTTCATCCAGGCGCTTCAGCAGGCCTGTCACCGTGGGATTCTGAAGACTTAATGCTTTCTCGATATCCTTCTGGTTCACCTCTTCTTCCCTGGTGTGGAACAGGTAATCCAAAACGGCGCACTGGGAGGCTGTAATCCCCAGCGTCTTCAGCCTGTTATTAAAATCCTTCTCATATACATTGTTAATCTGCTTAAACATAAAACCAATTGGCATCCGTTCTTTCATCTATTCATCCCCTTGTAACCGGACTCTCCTCTGCTGCTAAATATAGCATGCTATATTTAGCCCCTCTTGTCAAGATGCCAAATGGATTCTTTAGCCCGCCTGAAAACTGCCGGTTGCTACCCTTGTCACCGCGCTTTTGTAAATCACATATGAGATAAGGGTACATACGGTAGCATTTACCAGATACTGCGGAATACGGCTTGCTACCAGCGCAAGGTAAGGAGAGCCGTACAGCATGGACAGGGCCCAGGACGCGATAAACAGGGTCGTCATCATGTATGAGCCCCCTATAAGAATCCCAAGCCTGGCGATTCCGACCTTCTTAAGGAACCAGGGCCTCCCAAGCCCGATCAGGATGCCAAGCACGATCGGGGAGATCATAAGCGGAGGATAGAAGCCAGTCCCGGCGATCAGACATCCCAGCGTATCCGCAATGCCTCCCACCAGCACCCCTTCCACGGGCCCGAACCACAATCCGGCCAGTATAATGAACACGCTGCCAAAACTGATTCTGATCGTCAATGCGCTGAAACCCAGGAATCTTGTTGCCACTATATCAAGCGCAATCAATACCCCCATCATGGAAACGTTTCTGATATTCAGTTTTTTCATAAAAATAATACCTCCTTTGCAGTAGTCCTTAAAGCTACGCACAGCAGGTATTACAGTCTATCTGTCTATGTGTAGCAGCGGGATGCGAAAAACGTACCGCAAGTAATCCTTACTTTTCGTCCCGCCGGCAACTCCCCGTCCGGCTGGCACTTAACGCACGTTTTCCTACTCTGCTTTGTCTTTATCTATTCGTTACGGCTTCATTCTATCACATCCCGATGCGTAAAGCAATTAGAAATTCTCCGCCTGCTCCTTTGGCGCCTGCTGGCTTTCCAATTGCTTCATCCTTCGAAGTTCCCTAAGCGCAAAGCCAATCGCAACAAAGGCTGCTGCTCCATCCGCGATCGGTCCGGCATACATCACGCCATCGATTCCCATAAAAAGGGGAAATAGGAGGATCAGCGGCAGCAGAAATATTACCTGCCTGGTTAAAGATACCATGATTCCCAGCCTGGCCTCCCCAATGGATGTAAAAAAGCCGGAGGACATAGGCTGGATACCGTTGATGAAGGTCATAAGCATAAAGATGCGGAAGTACCGCTCTGCAAAACGGAAGTACTCCTGGCTTCCTGTCCCGAACACACTCACCAGCTGGCGAGGGAAGAACTGGAAGCATAAGAAAAATACGATGCCAACCAGCAAGGATATCTTGAATGCCATCATAAAGGTCTTCCTTACACGGCTAAATCTACCTGCCCCATAGTTAAAGCCCCAGATTGGCTGGCACCCCTGTGATATTCCGATGCAAATTGCCATGAACACCATATTGACTTTTGAGATAACGCCCACGCATGCCAGCGGTATATCCGTCCCATATACGGAAGACGCCCCATAATGTCTCAACGTATTGTTCATCGTGATCTGCACGATGGCCATAGCGATCTGGTTGATACAGGCGGCCAGGCCAAGAGAGGCGATCGCCTTTAGCATCGCTCCCTTCGGCCTCAGCATATCTCTGGTCAGTTCCAAATTGCGGAATTTACAAAAATATATAATCACCAGAAAGCCGGATATGACTTGTCCGATCACGGTCGCCCCGGCCGCTCCCTTGATTCCCCATTGAAACCCAAAAATAAACAAAGGATCCAGGATTGTATTGATGATTGCCCCTGTCAGCATGCAGGCCATCGAATAAGTAGGGCTTCTGTCTGCCCGGATCAGATGGTTGCCGCCTGTTGTCAGAATGAGGAAGGGAATGCCAAATGCGGTGATTCCTGTATAATCCTGGGCAAGGGGCAGCACGTCCGGCGTAACGCCGAACAGATGCAAAAGCGGGTCTAAAAATACCAGGACAATTATGCCAATAGTAATGCCGCTGATGATCAACACTGCCAGCCCGGTTCCTACAATCTGGCTGGCCTTTTTGCTATTCCCTGCCCCGGATTCCAGATTATAGTTTGACGCGCTTCCGATTCCAAGCAGAAGCGCTGTTGCCGTGCAGATGATAGATATCGGAAACGCGATATTCGTCGCCGCATTTCCCAGCATCCCCACGCCTTGTCCGATAAAGATCTGATCCACGATATTATATAGCGAGCTGACCAGCATGCTAATGATTGCCGGTATCGCAAACTTTGCAATTAATTTCCCGATCCTCTCGGCTGCCAGAGGATTTTCCTGTACTGCTGTCTCACCCATTTTATTAATACTCTCTAATCACGCTGCTTATTTCGCGGGTCGTATCCATATCCTTCAGATGCTCGATCGCATCCTCCATATGATATTCCTTTACCGCTTCTGTTACAATGACAAGTTCTGCCACTCCATCCGTAATTACCTTCTGGATCACCTTGGATATGCTTACCTTATGCACGCCAAAAACGCTGGCAATGGCAGCCAGCACACCCGGCTTATTATCTACCTGCATGCGCAGGAAGAACTTGTTCTTAACGTCCTTGAATTCCTTCACCAGCGTATCCCTGTAGCAGGTACAGCTGATTCTGCCGGTACACTGATACCGGATATCCCTGGCCACATCGATCACGTCACCCATAATAGCGCTTGCCGTAGGAAGTTCTCCCGCTCCGCGTCCATAGAACATCACATCGTCCACGGCATCTCCGTGCAGGAATATGGCATTGAAGGAATCTCTGACGGATGCAAGGGGATGATCCTGGGCAATGATCATAGGATGCACGGCCACTTCGATCCCCCATTCTGTATTATGGGCAACCCCCAGAAGTTTTATTACGCTGTCGAACTCTTTAGCATAGCCAATATCCTTCGCGGATATCTTTGTGATTCCTTCTGTATATACATCTGAAAATGTGACCCTGGAATGAAAGGCGATAGAAGCCATGATCGCCACCTTCCGGCCTGCATCCAGACCTTCGATATCCGCGGTCGGATCTGCCTCCGCATATCCAAGTTCCGTGGCTTTTGCCAGCGCCTCCTCAAAATCCATCCCTTCCTCAAACATCTTGGTAAGGATATAGTTGGTCGTCCCATTGACAATACCGATTACCTCGTCAATCTCATTGGATGCCAGACATTGCTTCAGCGGACGTATAATCGGAATTCCTCCGGCAACAGCCGCCTCAAACAGGAAATCTACCTGGTTCTTCTGGGCCGCATCCAGAAGTTCCCTTCCGTACTCTGCCACCAGATCCTTATTTGCCGTTACCACGTTCTTTCCCGCATTGAGTGCTTCCAGGATCATCGTTCTGGCCGGCTCGATACCGCCCATCACCTCGATGACGATCTCTATCTGCGGATCTTCGATAATCTCTTTCCACTTATCTGTCAATAAGGACGCATCCACGCCCGCTCTTTCCTTTTTTATATTATGGACAAGTATCTTTACAAGTTCCAGGCTGGCGCCTGCCTTATCAAGCAGTTCTTCCTTCTGGCGCTCAAGCAGCTTATACACGCCGCCTCCAACGGTTCCAAGGCCCAGCAGTGCAAGTTTTACGCTTCTTTTTTCTTCCATATATTCACATCCTTGCTCTATTCGTATTGGATTAGTATACCACAGAGATGCCGGATTTTTCAATTTCTTTCTTTTTCTGGATTTTTTCAAAAAAGTTGTTGACAAATTATGGCTCATATAGTATATTAATTATTGTTCTGAGGAACACAAAACACAAGATATGCGACAGTGGCTCAGTTGGTAGAGTACGACCTTGCCAAGGTCGGGGTCGCGGGTTCGAGCCCCGTCTGTCGCTCTTTTAAAAGGAATTGCATGGATATGCAGTTCCTTTTTTATATTTATTTTCCGGCTGACTTGTAAAAAGTAAATTCCGTATGATAAACAGTGCCAACAGGGTGGTCTGGTCAACCGGGGCATTCTTCTTTTCCCTCTTGTAGTAAACCCATTTTAGTGTTATGATTGACAACAGTGACAATAAAATAAAGAAAGGAAACGAAGAACGTGACCTATAAAGAAGCAAGGGTATATTTGGACAAAGTGTCGAAATACGGAAGTGTACTTGGTTTGGATGCGATTCGGGAGCTGTTGTGCGAACTTGGGAATCCTCAGGAAAGCCTTAAGTTCATACATATTGCCGGCACGAACGGAAAGGGATCTGTACTTGCATACACTTCTACCATATTAAGCGAGGCAGGATACCGAACCGGACGATACGTATCGCCAACAGTGGTTTCCTATCTGGAACGCATTCAAGTGGATGAAGAATGGATCCCGGAAGATGCGTTTGCCAGACTGACAGAGATTGTTCAAAGAGCTATTGTGCGCATGGAAGCAGCAGGGAAGCCAAGCCCGACTGTATTTGAAGTGGAAACCGCAATAGCCTTTTTATATTTCAAAGAAAGGAACTGCGACATCATCGTCCTGGAATGTGGACTCGGTGGGGAACTTGACGCTACGAATATCATAGAGAATACTGTATGTGCGGTATTCACATCAATCAGCCGCGATCACCTTGGAATCCTTGGCAATACTTTGGAAGAAATTGCACAGACGAAATCAGGAATTATCAAACCGGGATGTACGGTTATAACTACTATGCAGCAGCCAGAGGTCATGCAGGTATTAGAGAATCAGGCAAAACGCCTGTCCTGTCCTTTCTTTGTAGCAGATAAGCAGTACTCGATGATCTCTCACGAAGATTTTACAGGGCAGACCATTTCTTATAAAGATTACGAGAAGTTCCACTGTCCTCTTGCCGGACGATATCAACTGGATAACGCAGTGCTTGCGCTTGAGATTATGAGAAGGCTTCCCACGCTTGGATATCCGCTGTCTCAGGAAGCCATTCGCCTGGGATTAGAGAAAACGGCATGGCCCGGCCGTTTCACTTGCCTGATGAAAAAGCCGCTCTTCTTCATTGACGGAGCGCATAACGAAGATGCCGCCAGAAGGCTTAGGGAATCTGTTGAAACTTATTTTCCGGGGAAACGGCTCATATATATCATGGGGGTTTTTCAAGATAAGGAATATGAAAAGATTGCAGCCATTATGGCACCGTTAGCCAAGTCTGTGCATACTGTGAACCTTCCGGATGAACACCGCACGCTTCCGGCAGAGGAATTGGCCCGGGTCATGCAGCGCCACTGCCCTTCAGATGTGATTGTACAGGCAGAGCCAAGCATCCAAGAAGCCGGGCGGCATGCATTGTCAGAGGCCGACAACAAAGATATCATTCTTTCGTTCGGCTCTCTCTCCTATCTGGGACAAATAATAGAAACTGTTGGAAAATACTAAAATTAGTATTGCATTTAAAAATAGATACATTGAAAAGGATATAGAATTATGATAGATCAACAAAAAATCAAACAAGCCGTCACGCTTCTGCTAGAAGGCATCGGCGAAGACGTAACCCGCGAGGGTCTGATAGATACTCCTGACCGGATTGCACGAATGTATGAAGAGATATACGGCGGCATGGAGGAAGACGCCGCCACACACCTGAGCAAAGTATTCCATGTAGACAGCAGTGAGATGGTGATTGAAAAAGACATCCCTTTCTATTCTACCTGTGAGCATCATATGCTTCCATTCTACGGGAAGGTACACATTGCCTACATTCCTGATGGAAAGGTCGTAGGCTTAAGCAAGCTTGCACGCACCGTGGAAGTATTTGCAAGACGCCTGCAATTACAGGAACAGTTAACCGGACAGATCGTGGATGCACTTATGACGCATATGCAGCCCAAAGGTGTCATGGTCATGGTTGAAGCGGAACATCTGTGCATGACCATGCGCGGAATCAAGAAACCGGGAAGCCAGACGGTAACCGTTGCACGCCGGGGCGAGTTTGAGACGAATCCTGTGCTGGAAGAACTTTTCTTCCGGATGCTGGGGAGATCATGAATCATATGGAGAACACGATGTTAAGAATTTCTTATATCCGCAAGCATCCCCTATATATATCTTCTTACCAAAGACTGCAAGAACTGGAGCAAGAACGTATCTTCTGCTGCCATCAGATGAATCATCTGCTGGACACAGCCAGAATTGCTTACATTCTGAGCCTTGAAAGAGGAATTGGAATTTCCAAAGAAGTAATCTATGCAACGGCAATTCTGCATGACATCGGGAAAGGCAGGCAGTATGAGTCAGGAATCCCACATGAACTTGCAAGCGCTGATATTGCTGAACAGATACTTGCCGAACTGCCGGAAGAACTTATGTTTACTTCGAATGAAAACGAACAGATTCTTACGGCAATCCGTGGACACCGGAAGCTTCGCGAGAACGCTGAACCTCTGGAAGCACTATTATATGAAAGCGACAAGGCCTCTCGCGCCTGTTTCGCCTGTCCGGCAGAAACGGACTGTAACTGGAGTACTGAAAAAAAGAATAAGGAGATTAGAATATGATAATTGGCAAAAAAGAATTTGACACGCAAAAACATACTTATATTATGGGAATCCTGAATGTTACGCCGGATTCCTTCTCAGACGGCGGCAGATTCCAGACTCTGGATGCAGCCCTGGCTCATGCCGGTGAAATGGTTGCAGACGGCGCTGATATCCTGGACGTAGGAGGCGAGTCCACCAGACCCGGACATGAACAGATTACCGACGAGGAAGAGATTGCACGTGTCGTACCCGTCATTGAAAAATTAAAACAGGAATTTGATATCCCGATATCAATCGATACCTACAAAAGTTCCGTAGCTGAAGCTGCACTTCAGGCAGGTGCAGACTTGGTGAATGATATCTGGGGATTAAAGTATGATGAACATATGGCATCTCTGATCGTAAAGTATGATGCAGCCTGCTGCCTGATGCATAACCGTAATGAGGCGGTTTATCAGAATTTTCTTGCAGATTTCATGGATGATATGCGTGAATGTATCCGCATTGCCACTGAAGCCGGCATCAAAGGCGAGAAGATCATCCTTGATCCAGGCGTAGGATTCGGCAAGAATTATGAGATGAATCTGGAGATTATCCGTGAAGTCGGCAGGATGCAGGAACTAGGATACCCGATTCTCCTTGGAACCTCCCGCAAGTCTGTCATTGGTCTGACTCTTGATCTTCCTTCAGACCAGCGTGAAGAAGGGACGCTTGCAACTACAGTCTACGGTATACTGAACGGATGCTCCTTTGTCAGAGTTCATGATGTCAAGGCAAACCGTCGGGCTATTGATATGATGGAAGCAATCCTGAGAGAGCATGGAATCAAATCTATATAAGAGCATTCTTATAACTTTATAGTATTTTCAAATACAAAGGAAAGATATTATGGATAAGATTAAGATACAGAATTTAGAAGTCTTCGCAAATCACGGCGTTTTTCCTGAAGAGAATGTACTGGGGCAGAAATTCATCGTCTCAGCAGCCCTCTATACCGACACAAGAACAGCCGGGAAGACGGATAATCTGACCGCATCCATCCACTACGGAGAAGTCAGTCAGTTTATTGATCATTTCTTAAAAGAGCATACATACAAACTGCTTGAACGCATCGCAGAAAGTCTGGCAGAAGCATTGCTTTTGCAGACTTCAGGGCTTGAAAAGATCCAGTTAGAGATTAAAAAGCCATGGGCGCCTGTTGGTCTTCCCTTGGAAACCGTTTCTGTTGAGATCGAACGCGGCTGGCACACAGCCTATATCGCACTTGGCTCTAACATGGGTGACAAAGAGCAATATCTGAATCAGGCTGTAAAGTCTCTGAATGAAGCTTCCTGCTGTAAAGTGGCCAAAGTCTCCTCATTCCTTGTGACACCGCCTTATGGCGTCACTGATCAGGATGATTTTCTGAACGCCTGCCTGGAACTTCGCACATTACTGACACCGCGGGAACTGCTTGACGAACTCCATCGAATCGAAAAAGAAGCCGGAAGGGAACGCATCATCCACTGGGGTCCGAGAACTCTGGATCTGGATATAATCTTCTATGATGATCTGATTCTACATGAGGAAGACTTCTGTATTCCTCATGTAGAAGTGCAGAAACGTGACTTTGTACTGAAGCCGCTTCATGAGATCGCACCTTATAAACACCATCCCTGCAGCCATAAAACGGTTCGGGAGATGCTTGAGGAGCTTGTGTAAATACCCCTTCGTCCACGCAGATGAAGTTGTCTTCGTTCTTATACCAGATCCTCTTCTTTTAACGCCAGCCCTAATTCATCCAACTGCTTTGTGTCAACCAGATTTGGCGCCGCGGTCATCAGGCAGGAGGCATCCTTTACCTTCGGGAATGCCATTACGTCACGGATGCTGTCTTCCTTAGCCATCAGCATCACCAGGCGATCAAGCCCATAGGCCAGCCCGGCATGCGGTGGAACGCCGTATTTGAAGGCATCCAGCAGGAATCCGAACTGCTCCTGCGCCTGCTCCTTGGTGAAGCCCAGTGCCTCGAACATCCGCTCCTGAACGTCATCCTGGAAGATACGCACGCTTCCTCCGCCAATCTCATTGCCGTTCAAAGTGATATCATAGGCTTTCGCGCGCACACGGCCAGGATCGCTCTCCAGATAGTTAAGATCTTCCTCCATCGGCATCGTGAATGGATGGTGCATAGCCACATAGCGATTCTGCTCCTCGCTCCATTCCAGAAGCGGGAATTCTGTAATCCACAGGAACTTATACTCGTCCTTGTTGAGAAGTTCCATCTGCCTTGCCAGTTCCAGCCTTAAGCTGCCAAGAACATCCCAGACCACTTTATTCTTATCGGCGGCGAAGAGCAGCAGGTCTCCGGCTTCACCATTCATTGCCCGGATCAACGCATCCATCTGCGCTTCGGTCATGAATTTGGCGAAGGAAGATTTGACATTTCCGTCTTCCTGGATTGCAATATAGGCCAGCCCCTTTGCCCCAAAGCCTTTGGCAAAGTCTACCAGTTTGTCGATCTTCTTTCTGGCCATGCCGCCCTGGCCTTTGGCATTAATGCCACGCACAGTGCCGCCATTTTCGATGGCCCCTTTAAATACGACAAACTCGCAGTCCTTCACGACTTCCGTCACATCGGTCAGTTCCATTCCAAAACGGGTATCCGGCTTATCTGAGCCATATCTGTCCATTGCTTCCTGCCAGGTCATCCTTGGAATTGGCAGAGCGACTTCCACGCCCAGCACTTCTTTGAACAGTTTTGCAAGAAGTCTTTCATTGACATCGATAACATCATCCACATCCACAAAAGACAGTTCCATATCGATCTGCGTGAATTCCGGCTGCCGGTCAGCGCGAAGGTCTTCATCCCGGAAGCATTTGGCAATCTGGAAGTAACGGTCGCATCCAGAACACATCAACAACTGCTTGAACAACTGTGGAGACTGCGGAAGTCCATAGAACTGCCCTGGATGCACGCGGCTTGGCACCAGGTAGTCTCTTGCGCCTTCCGGCGTGCTTTTTCCTAAGATCGGCGTCTCAATCTCCAGAAATCCTTCCTCGGAAAGGAACTGCCTGGTCAATGTAGCCACTCTGCTTCGAAGCAGAAGGTTTCTTTGAAGGTCAGGCCTTCTTAAGTCCAGATAGCGGTATTTCAGGCGAAGTTCCTCCTTCGTCTTGGAATTCTCCTCGATCGGGAACGGAGGTGTTTCTGCCTCGGATAGTATCCGAAGTTCCGTCGGGATCACCTCGATCTCGCCGGTAGCCAGGTTCTCATTGACCGCCCCAGAGCGCTTTGAGACCGTGCCCGCAATTGCAATCACATATTCTGAACGCAGTCTCGCTGCCTTTTCAATCAGCGCCGCATCCGTGCTGCCTTCCTCAAAAACTACCTGGATGATGCCACTGCGGTCCCTGACATCGATAAATACCAGGCCTCCTTTGTTCCGGTTCTTCTGTACCCATCCCATGATCGTGACTGTCTCGCCTGCATTGGCTATGGACAGTTCCCCACATCTATGTGTTCTCTTTAACCCATTCATTGACTCTGCCATATTGCTTCTCTCCTCTTATCCTATTCTTTTGCCACTTTACAACTGATCTACAGAATCTGCATAGCAGTCGATGATTTCTTCATAGCCTTCTGCCTGCAGCTGCTCCTTCTGGAACTTCTTGTTCTTCTTCATGTTGACAATCAGCACCTGTTTTCCTGCTTCCCGGTCCGTTTTTGCCATGGCTAATACCTTGAGCATTCCTTCCTTGGGCATGTTCTTTTCAAGAAGGTATGCCTTCTTAGCGCCTTTTCTTGGAACCTCGTATCCATTTTCCAGCAGCAGCATGACGATTCTCTCAAATCCAATAGAGAATCCGCAGGCCGGCGTATCCTGGCCGGTAAACTTCCCGATCATCTTGTCATAACGGCCGCCGCCTGCCACGGAACCGCCGAAGTCGTCCATCGTCACCTCGAATATCGTCCCTGTATAATAGGACTGTCCTCTTACCAGCGTAGGATCAAAACGGATACCAAACTTTGCTTCCTTGGCTTCTTCCACGCTTGAGATAATCGTCTCCATCCCCTCAGCCGTCTCTGATGAAAGGCAGCAGCCAAGTTTCTCTTTCAGATAACGGATACCTTCCACATCCGGCGTTACCTCGTCGAACAGACCAAGATAGGTATCCACGCTTTCTTTGCCATACCCCAGTTCCTGCAGTTCCCCGGCCACGCCTTCTTTTCCAATCTTATCCATCTTGTCAAGGACAATGAAGACTTCGTCATAATCTTCTTCTTTAAAACCGCTGTAGGCGGCCATTGCCTTCAGGATGTTCCTGTCATTGATGCATACGGTAAAATTCTGAAAGTTCAGTTTCCCCAGCATGGCCGTGGTGGCGAGAATCAATTCGATCTCTGCCAGTATGCCCGGCTCGCCTAAGATGTCGATATCGCACTGCATAAACTGGCGGAACCTGCCCTTCTGCGGACGGTCAGCCCTCCATACATTTCCAATCTGCATCGCCTTGAATGGCGATGGCAGCTCGCTCATATGATTTGCATAATATCTTGCAAGGGGCACGGTCAAGTCGTACCTCAGTCCTCCGTCAACCAGATCATTTTCCTCTTTTGCCTCGTCTATCTTCAATTTCTCGCCGCGCTTTAAGATCTTGAATATCAGTTTTTCATTGTCCCCGCCCTGCTTGCTGCAGAGATTCTCGATATGCTCCACGCAAGGGGTTTCCATTGATGAGAATCCATAAGTCTTGTAGGTTTCTTTTATGAGGTGGATCACGTAATCACGAATCTCCATTTCTTTTGGAAGCATGTCCTTCATTCCGGTAACCGGTTTCTTCTTTAACGCCATAGCCATTCTCCTTTTCGTTCTATCATTTCATCAATCCGGTCTATATAGGCATCGATCGCCTTTACATTCTCGATCCGCATCAGCCGCGTCATCTTTTTCTTTCTGCTGCCAGGCATGGGTATTATGCCTTTTAGTACGATCTTCGTGGATGCGCCTGCGCCAGCGGCAACTATGGATTGCTTTTCCTCCATAATAAGTATATTGTATATTCCCGCTTTGTCAACCTTTGCATAGCCAACATTTTCGAAATTCCCCGCAATATTCTTCTGGCGATACAAATAATATGGGGCCAGTCCCATCTGCCTTGCCAGGCGCTCTGCTGATCGAATCATGCCTGACATGACTTCATTTGTCTTCCCGTCCTCCCGCTTCAGATCCTCCATATCCATCCTTGCCGCCCTTTTGATGGCAAGGGAATGCACCGTCAGGCTGTCCGGCATAAGCCGGCCAATCTGCCTCAGGGTATCTTCCATATCATGGAGATCCTCTCCCGGAAGACCTGCGATAATATCCATATTAATATTGTCAAACCCTAGTTCCCTCGCCATGCCATATGCCGTTATGATCTGCTCTACGCTGTGCCTGCGCCCGATGGCATCCAACGTCTTTTGCTGCATGCTCTGCGGATTAATGGAGATCCGGGTGACGCCGTGACGTCTGATCGCTTCTAGCTTCTCCCTGGTAATGCTGTCCGGCCGTCCGGCCTCCACCGTATATTCCAGAAGATGCTCCCTTGAGAAGTTCTCGTCAATACAGCACAGGAGGCGTTCCAGCTGTCCCGCCGTAAGCGTGGTAGGCGTGCCCCCTCCGATGTAGATAGTATTCAGTTTCTTTAAGGAGGACTTCTGAGCGATAAACTTCAACTCTTTGCACAAGGCATCCAGATAATCCTCCACCCTGCTTTCCCAGTCGGCTAAGGCCCCGGAACTAAAGGAGCAGTAGCTGCACACGGTGGGACAGAACGGGATGCCCACATAAAGGCTGTACCCATTGTCATAGTCCAGCCGCTCTAGCAGTTCCTTCTCCCTTCCGGCAATCTCCCATGCCAGGGAAGCCTTCTCTTTGCTTACCATATAGATCTCGTGAAACCAGGAGACAAATGCCTTCTCATCCATCCCCTCATCCAGCTTCTTCATGGCAATCTTCGTAGGCCTGACTCCGGTAAGAATCCCCCAGGAAAGAGAGTTCCCCGTCTCTTCTTCAAGCAGGTGATATAACTTTACGTCTATATGCCGTTTAACTTCTGCTTCTTTTCCTATCCCTGAATATTCGGCGGGCATATCCGCCGCGCCTGTCGTGATCTTGCGCCCATTCTCCAGCAGTACCGTTACATAATTAGAGGCTTTTTCCTCCACCCGGCACACAGCCTGTGCCGCTGGATAAAAAGCCTTAATCATATGGTACGTATTATAAGTATATGCCTCGCTGTTACATATAATCCGAATCATTCTTATACCCCGCTACAGAAATGGATTGTGCGTCTTCTCATGCCCAATCGTAGTCTCGCCCATATGCCCCGGATATACAAGGGTCTCATCCGGAAGGACCATCAGTTTCTCCTTCACGGCCCGCACCAGGTCGGACATGCTTCCGCCCGGAAAATCCGTACGTCCGATCGAATTCTGGAACAGCGTATCCCCGCTGAATAAGACTCCTTCGGATCTGACATAATAGCAGCATCCTCCCTTGGTATGGCCCGGCGTGTGGAACACCTCAAAGTCATAGCCAGCCAGTTTCAGAATCTGTCCTTCCTTGATGCTCTTAGCTCCTTCATAAGTATATCCCCCGGTATAGACAGAAGACTGGTTTAACTTCGGATCCGTCATAGCATCCGCGTCTTCTTCATAGACATAGACCGGCACATGGAATTCGTCCACGAATCCGTCAATTCCCATAATATGGTCAAAATGAGCATGCGTCAGTAGAAGCGCCTCTATCTTAATTCCTTCCGATTTGATGTGGCTTAGAAGATAGGACGGACAGGCAGCCGGATCAACCACGACCGCCTGTTTTGTCTCTTCATTTACAGCCAGATAACAATTAGTGCTGATAATTCCAGTAACAAATCTCTCTACTTTCATCTTTTCTATCCTGTCGTCCTTTCAATATCAATTACGCCCTCCACCTGACGAAGTTTCTTCACAATTCTTGTCAGTTCTTCCCTGCCATGCACGATAAATCCCGTCTCAATGGTAGCGGTTCCCTGCTTGCTGGTGCGTACATTCATGGACTTCACATCCACGTCTCCTTCCGTAAAGATCTTTGACATCTCCATCAAAAGCCCTTGCCTGTCATGGGCATACATCTTGATCTCAGCCAGATACTGCCCGCCGGCCTTCTCTGCCACGTCGCTTTCCCACTCCGCATCTATCAGGCGGGCGCGCTCGGATTCTGTCAGATGGATCATGTTCACGCAGTCCGTGCGATGGATGGAAAGGCCTCTGCCTCTGGTAACAAAGCCCACAATCTCATCCCCGGGCACCGGATTACAGCATCTGGAGAAACGTACTGCCATATCGTCAATTCCTTTGACCACGATTCCACTCTTGGACTTGGCAATATGCACCTTATTCTTGGACGCTTCTGCAACCCGCTCCAGAACCACTTCATCCGTGATTTCCTGCTTGTGCTCTTTGTCATACTCTTCCACAAGCCGGTTTACCACCTGGCCTTCCTTAAGCCCTCCGTGCCCAATGGCAGCCAGCACCGCTTCCCAGTCCTTGAATCCGTATTTCTTCTGCACCACGTCCTGATATTTCGGATTCATGATATTGCTCAAATTAATGGATTTGGCTTTGCAATAAGAGGCAATCATCTCTTTTCCCTTGATGATATTGCTTTCCTTGAATTCTTTCTTAAACCATTGATTAATCTTGTTCTTTGCCTGGGTGCTCTTGACGATTCCCAGCCAGTCCCGGCTCGGGCCTCTGGAGTTCTGGGAGGTCAGGATCTCGATCCTGTCCCCGTTCTGTATCTTGTATTCAATATTCACCAGCTTGCCGTTTACCCTGGCGCCTACCATCTTATTTCCCACTGCGCTGTGGATGGCGTATGCGAAATCAATCGGCGTAGAGCCATTGGGCAGATTCTTCACATCGCCTTGGGGCGTGAAGCAGTATACATCCTCTGCAAACAGGTCCAGATCGCCCTTGATCAGGCTTAAAAACTCCCGATTATCCGACATGTCTCTCTGCCATTCCAGTATCTGGCGCAGCCAGCTAAGCTTCTCTTCTTCCTGCGCCTCCACGCTCTTCTTGCCATCATTGGATTCTTTATATTTCCAATGGGCCGCGATACCGTACTCTGCCGTCTTATGCATTTCCTGCGTCCTGATCTGGATCTCAAAAGGCTGCCCCACGGAACTCATCAGCGTCGTATGCAAGGACTGATACATATTGGGCTTGGGCATCGCAATATAGTCTTTGAAGCGTCCCGGTATCGGCGTATACATCTCATGGATGACACCTAGCGCCGCATAGCAGTCCTTTACGGAGTCCACGATAATCCGCACCGCGAACAGGTCATAGACCTGATCCACCGTCTTATCCTGATTAACCATCTTCTTGTAAATGCTGAAGAAATGCTTGACGCGCCCGTTCACATCCGCCTTGATGCTGGCGTTCTTCATGTGGGTGGACACTTCATCCACGATCTGCTGGACGAATTCTTCCCGCTCCGTCTTCCTTGCGTTAATCTGATTTACAAGATCAAAGAATACTTCCGGCTGCGAATACTTAAGAGCCAGGTCATCCAGTTCCGTCTTAATCTTGGATATGCCGAGCCGCTGGGCAATCGGCGCATAGATATCCATGGTCTCTTTGGCTTTCTCCTTCTGCTTGGCCGGCGTCATAAACTCCAGCGTCCGCATGTTGTGAAGGCGGTCGGCAAGCTTGATGATGATGACCCGGATATCCTTTGCCATTGCCAGGAACATCTTCCTTAAGTTCTCTGCCTGTACCTCCAACTTGTCGGAAGAATAGGAAAGCCTTCCCAGCTTGGTGACGCCGTCTACCAGAAGCGCCACTTCCTCGCCAAATTCCCGTTTAATATCCTCTTCGCTTACTTCCGTATCCTCAACAACGTCATGAAGCATGCCGGATACGATCGTCTCTTTATCCATCTCCAGGTCAGCCAGTATGATGGCTACCCACAGAGGATGCACGATATACGGCTCTCCGGACTTGCGGCACTGCCCTCCATGGGCTTTTTTCGCAAGCTGGTATGCCTTTTCAATCATAGAAACATCCGTAGAGGGGTGATACCTTCGGATGCGGGCAATCAACATTTCATATAAGCGATCCGGATTTTCATAGTCTCCCGGCGCTTTAACGGCATGACCGTCAACGACTTCCAGTCCTGCGGAGGCATCTGCCGTCAGCGATTCTGGCGCAATACGCCCGTCAATTGCCTCATATGTGGTTTTTTCTGACATATTAACGCCTCCTTCCTGTTACATATTTTTCTTTTGTTATTATTTACCAGGATATGCAATTACAGACTCAACGTCATATCCTTTTAATTTATCTCTGCCCTTAAGGCCCTCCAGCTCCATCAAAAATACGGTCTTTACGACTTCTCCTCCCAGGCCTTCCACCAGTTTGATCATAGCCTCATTGGTTCCCCCCGTGGCGATCAGATCATCAATAATAACCACCTTCTGGCCAGGCTTTATCGCGTCACGGTGCATCTCCAATTCGGCAATGCCATACTCCAGCTCATATTTGATTGAAACCGTCTCACATGGAAGTTTTCCCTTTTTCCGGATTGGAATGAATGGCTTATGAAGGTTATAGGCAATGGGAACTCCAAAGATAAATCCTCGGGACTCCGGCCCCACGACCACATCGAACTCCACATCTTTTAATTTTTCCTGCATAAGGTCTATGGCAAGCATCAGCCCGTCGGCATCCTGAAGCACGCTGGTCACATCCCTGAATATAATACCTGATTCCGGAAAATCCGGAATACTCCTTACGTATTCTTCAATCGGTTTCATACACAATCTCTCCATTCTCACTAAAATACCTTATAAGTATAGCATTAGTCTACGTAATTTTCAAACAATTCTAGACATTTCTCGCACCATTATTGGTAGTGCGTAATCACAATCTGAACCGTACGCTTTCCCATATATTCATTAATGTCGGGATAATAAGTGACGGACAGCTTCATCTGGCCTCCTCTTCCTTTCATCAGAAGATCCACAGCCTCTTTCCCATACCGCTCTTCCAGAAGGGAAAGCATCTGCTCTGCTCCCCGGAAGCACACGGCCTCCCTTGCCGTCTGACTGGAATCTTTTACCTGAAGTTTCAGTACATTTCTATTCTTGCCAAGAATCCGCCCGCTTATAAGTTCTACATTTCTGGCGGCAAAGACCGGCTTTGTATTCCCCTTTCCGAAAGGTTCCAAAAGAGTCAGTTCCTCCACCAGTTCCTCTGTCACGCAGGAAAACGGCAATTCCATATCTATCACTACTTTTTCTGCCATGTCTTTTGGCTCCAGCCGGCAGTTATCATTGAGCGTCCTTCGAAGTTCTTCTATGTTTTCCTTGGCAAGGGACATTCCTGCCGCCAGCTTATGTCCTCCGAACTTGGTGAGGAGATCCTTGCAGCGGCTGAGTTCTTCGTACATATTATATGCCTCTATGGAACGGCCCGAGCCTTTGATACCCTCTTCGGCATCCGTCAGTATGATGGCAGGCCTGTAATACCGCTCCCGGATCCGGCCTGCCACGATTCCGGCCAGGCTTTCATGGCAGCCGGGCAGATAGAGGACCAGAACCCGGTCTTTCCCTGCCTTCGTCGTGTCCACGATCTGTCTTGCCTGTTCCACCGCGATATCCGTCATCTCTTTGCGGCTGTCATTCAGCGCCTTCAGATCCCCTGCCAGTATGTCCGCCTCTTTTCCGGATTTCGCCCGCAGCAGATTAAGCGTCCGCTTTGCCGTATCCAGCCTTCCGCTGGCATTCATACAAGGCCCAAGTACGAATCCGATATGATAGGCGCCGATTCGATCCTTATCCACTCCCGTGCACGCGATCAAAGAGCGAAGTCCGGGACTATGCGTCCGCTTCAGCATCTGCAGGCCTTCCTTTACGAAAATCCTGTTTTCGTTTTCCAGTTCCATCACATCGCCCACTGTAGCGATCGCCACATTTTCGATCAGATAGTCCAGATCCTCCGCGTCGCCGCCCGTGGCCTCCCACAGGGCTTCCACCAGTTTATAGGCGATGGCTGCCCCGCACAACCCTTTAAATGGATATTCGCACCCCGGCTGCTTTGGATCGATTACAGCATCTGCAGGCGGAAGCAGATATTTTTTCCCGTCCTCTTCTTCCTCGAAGGGCACCTCGTGATGATCCGTCACCACGATCGTCATCCCAAGGCGCTTTCCGCAGGCAATCTCCTCCGCCGCCGCAATGCCATTGTCGCAGGTAATGATGGTATCTATTCCATCCTGATACGCCCGTTCAATCAATTCGATGTTCAGTCCATATCCATCCTTCATGCGGCTGGGTATATCACTGTCTGCCTCAGCCCCCAGTTTCTCCAAGCCCTCCAGCAGTATGTAGGTGGCATTCACTCCGTCAATATCGTAATCTCCGATGACCCGGATCCGCTTCTGCTCGGCAATCTTCTCCCTTAAGATGTCCACTGCCTTGTCCATATCCTTCATCAGCATGCCGTCATACAGGTCGGCAATTGTTCCATTCAGGTACTGCGCGATTGCCTCATCGCCGATCACATCCCTGTTACGGATTAAGCAGGCCAGCCTGGGGCTGATCTGAAACCTTTTCCCAATCCCTTCAAAATCCGCGCCTTTTCTTAGAAGCACCCATTGTTCCATCCTCTATCCTCCCTATGCATCTTGAAAGTAAAAAGCAGCCACGTCATATAAATATGGCTATGGCTGCTTCATCGTTTCTCTCTATTATTTCTTTTTCTTCTTGCTTGTCTGGGCAGCTGGTTTCTTGCCAGTCTTTGTCTTCATAACATACCACAGGGCTCCTGTGATGCACACGGACGAATATGCTCCGCATACAATGCCCACGATCAGCGGCAGCGCAAATTCACGGATGGAGCTTACTCCCATTACGTACAGCACTGCCACCATAATGAATGTGGTCAGGGAAGTATAAATACTTCTGGTAAGCGTCATTGTAATACTCTTATTTACCACTTCTGCAAGATCCGTGGACTTGGTCTGGTAATGAAGTTCCTCGCGGATACGGTCAAATATGACGATCGTCGCATTAATGGAATATCCCACGATGGTCAGCATGCAGGCGATAAATGTATTCCCCACCGATATTCTCGCAACCGCATAGAATGCAAGCACGACTAAAACGTCATGTAACAGAGCGGTTACCGCGCTGGTTGCAAAGCGTATATCCTTGAATCGGAACCAGATATACAGAAGCATGAATATAGTTGCGACAATAACCGCGACAACCGCGTCCTGCCGCATCTCGTTACTTACTGTAGAACTGATATTCTCTGCAGTAATCTTGGACTCATCCACGCCGAAATTATCTGCCATGGCCTGATTCAGTTTTTCACGCTGGTCAAGTTCCAGCGTAACCGTCTTGATAATCACCTGGTTGGTACCTGCCACCTTCTGCGTCTGGACATTGTGATCGCCGGTCACTTTTTCTACTACAGGCACGATCTCTTTGTCAATCTCTTCAATCGTGTAATCTTCATTAAATGTCACATTGGTTGATGTTCCACCTTCAAACTCAAGGCTGTATGCAAATGCCCCATTCCCCTTGGATGAATTCACGCCCATGAAGATCAGTCCTGCGGCGATGACTGCCGTAGAAACGGTAAAGAACCATTTCTTCTTTCCGAGGAAGTTGATGGTTTTCCTCTCCTTCTTAGCACGATAGTATAGTTTTTCTTTGCGAAGCCCTACCGCATAGAACGCATACACGATCATACGGGTAATAACAAGGGCGGTAAACATGGATACGATAATACCGATTGCCAGAGTCTGGGCAAATCCCTTTACCGTTCCCGAGCCCTTGAACCAGAGGACAGCAGCCGCGATCAAGGTGGTGATGTTGCCATCCACGATTGCTGACATAGCCTTCTGGAAACCAGTCTTTAATGCATTCTTCACGCTCTTTCCGCGGGACATCTCCTCACGCACCCGGGCGAAGATGATGACGTTTGCATCCACCGCCATACCGATACTCAGGATGATACCCGCAATCCCCGGCAAGGTAAGGGTCACGTTAAACGCATTTAATATAAGAAGCACAAGTTCCGTATAAATAACCAGTGCAAGGCTTGAAGCAAGTCCCGGCAGATAATATACAAATATCATAAAGATAAATACAATAGCAAGTCCGATCGCGCCGGCCTTCAGACTGGTGCTGATTGCCTGTTCTCCCAGCTGGGCGCCTACCACGTTGGAGCGTAGTTCTTCCAGTTCCAGCTTCAATCCGCCGATACGGATGGTAGATGCCAGGTTTTCCGCCTCATCATACGAGAAATTTCCTGTGATATATGCCTGCCCTCCGGTAATCGCCGTCTGGACTCTCGGGCTGCTGATCGCCTCTCCGTCATAGATGATGGAAATGGTCTTTCCTACATTGGCCTCTGTGGCATCCGCGAACTTCTTTGTCCCTTCCTTATTCAGACTCAGTTCCACGGAGTACTCCTTATTGCCCATATCATCCTCGCCGGCCTTGGCCGTAGCGGTCTTGACATCGGATCCGGTAATGACCGTCTCTCCATCTTCCGTCCTGAACTCAAGGGAGCCTGGCTTTCCAAGTTCATCCAGGATCGCATTGGCATCCGTAACGCCCGGAATCTCAATGTTAATCCGGTCGTCGCCTTCCTGGTACACGCTCGCTTCTGTGCTGTACTGTTCCACACGCTTCTGAAGCTTATAAATGGTGTCGCTCATCTCTTTTTCTGTCGGATTGTCATCCTTAACCTGATAGGTAATGCTGACGCCGCCTGCCAGATCCAGGCCAAGCTTGATGTTCTTCATTGCGCCGGTTCCAGTCTTGCCAAAACCGACCAGAACCGTAAAGCCAAGCAGCACGACCAGCACGACGGTCAGAATCAGGCTCAGTATGCCTTTGTTCTTCTTCATGGTTTACTTCCTTTCTGTCTCTTCTTAATCCCTTTTTATTCTTCTGCAAGCGCCGCTTTCATCATAATTGCGCATTCCACGCGCTTACGCTGCATCTCGCAGCCAATATCATATGTATCATGGATGGTCCCGTGGAAATTGTAAGAATTCGCCATACATCCGCCGCTGCAATAGAACTTGGCAAAACAGTCCCTGCACTTATCTTTGGAGTACACGTTGCAGCTGCGGAAATCATCCGCAATCTCCGGCCTTACGATTCCTTCGTCCACATTTCCCATCAGGAATTCTACCTGTCCCACGAACTGATGGCAAGGATAGAGATCCCCCCAAGGCGTCACGGCCAGATATTCCGTCCCGGAGCCGCATCCGGACAGCCTTTTCGCTACACAAGGCCCACCGTCTAAGTCTATCATAAAATGGAAAAAATTAAAACCTTTTCCTTCCTTTTCACGTTCAATCATTATCTTTGCCAGTTTATCATATTCTTCATTAATCACCGGGATATCTTCCTCCCGGATCGCGTAGGGATCGCTTTCCTCTCCCACCACCGGCTCTATGGACATCTGCTTGAACCCCAGATCCGCGAAATGCAGGATATCGTTGGAAAAATCCAGGTTATCGCGGGTAAACGTTCCCCGCACATAGTATCGCTCCTGGTTCCTGCTCTTTGCCAGTTTCTGGAACTTGGGAACGATCAGGTCATAACTTCCCTTTCCATTGCGGAAGGGACGCATACGGTCATTGACATCCTTGCGGCCGTCCAGGCTTAAGACTACATTGTCCATCTCCTTGTTCACGAACTCCTGCACCTCGTCGTTTAACAGAACGCCATTGGTGGTAATCGTAAACCGGAAATGCTTGTCGTGGATCTTTTCCTGCTCTCTTCCATAAGCCACCAGGTCTTTCACCACCTGCCAGTTCATCAGCGGTTCTCCTCCGAAGAAATCCACTTCCAGATTATGCCTGTTGCCGGAATTGGCAATCAGGAAATCCAGCGCTTTCTTTCCCACTTCGAAACTCATAAGGGCACGTCTGCCATGGTACTCCCCTTCTTCCGCGAAGCAGTATTTGCAGGCCAGATTGCAGTCATGGGCAATATGAAGGCATAATGCCTTTACTACCGTCTTTCGCTTCTTCACTTCCTCGATCATGCATTCATAGGCATCCTCAGCGAATAGCCTTCCTGCTTCCGTCAGTTCGATTACGTCCGCCAGAGCATCTTCAATCTCGCCCTCTTCGTACTTCTGTCCCAACTCTTTCTTAAGGCCCTTAAGCACGCATGGCTCTTTTAGAGTCTTAGCGGTATGGGCTTCATTTTCTTTGCTTAATTTCGCAATCACGTCATAGCACAGTTCGTCCACTACATGGACCGCGCCGCTGTACACATCCATGACGATATTGTATCCATTATTCTGGTATTGGTGAATCAAGGCTATATACCCCTTTCCTATATACATTATCAGGGGCCGTCCCCTGCATCCATTCTTATGAACAACAAGAAACAGCGACCCTTAAGACCGCTGTCCCGAGTATTCCATATAATCCAAAACTATTTCTTCTGTTCGCAAGTCTGGTTTCCTACTGTACAGGAAGTCTTACATGCTGACTGGCAAGATGTCTGGCATTCTCCGCATCCGCTCTTCTTTAAATTGCTATTCATAGTCTGTGTATTTAATGTTTTTACATGTTTCATGCTCTATTCCTCCTTACCTTTGCTTAACTTATGTTATTATACCATTTCATTATTATTTTCGCAATCATTTTATATCTCTTGTTAAAACTTTAATTACTCCCCATTCTATGGCCTTTTTACGGTAGTTATGATACACTATCGGTGGATTACAGCGTGAACGCCAGGTACTGCTATCTATAGCCATAGTCTTTTAAAAAGCAATATTGCAAATGTATGTCTTATAGGAGGTAATTGTACAATGGCAATTCAAATTGGCATCAACGGATTCGGCCGCATCGGCAGAGTCGCATTCCGTATCGCCATCAGTCAGCCTGAACGCTTCCACTTGTGTGGAATCAATGTCCGTAACGCAAATCTTGATTATATGGTATATATGATCCGGTACGATACCATATTCGGCCGCTTCCGCGGTAAACTTGGCACTTACGAGAAGGGGATTACCGTAAACGGAAAGAAGATCCCTGTCTTTTCCGAAAGCGATGCTTCCTGCATCCCATGGGAAAGCTGCGGCGCCGAATATATTATCGATGCAACCGGCGCTTTCTGCACTACTGCAAAGGCAATGTCCCATATCAAGGCCGGGGCAAAAAAGGTCATCATCTCGGCGCCAGCCAAGGATGATGAGACCCCCACGTTCGTCATGGGCATCAACCACACCAATTACACGGCGGATATGAAGGTCATATCTAACGCTTCTTGCACTACGAACTGTCTGGCGCCCATCTGCAAAGTCCTGGAGGATAATTATGGCATCGAATATGGCCTGATGTCCACAATCCACGCGGCAACCGCCAAGCAGAAAGTAGTCGACAGCCGGTCTTTGAAGGATTGGCGCACCGGCCGGGCAGTTTTTGGCAATCTGATTCCTTCCACAACCGGAGCAGCGAAAGCAATATCCTTGGTCATCCCTTCTCTGAAGGATCGGATGAACGGAATCTCTTATCGGGTTCCTACCTCGGACGTCTCCATTGTCGATCTAAACGTAGCGCTTAAGAGCCCCTCATCCTACGAGGATATTTGCAGCAAAGTCCACGAGGCCTCCATGACATATTTGTCCGGCATCCTGGATTATGTAGATGACGAAGTCGTGTCCTCTGATTTTATCGGAGACTCCCACGCCTCCATCTTCGATGCACGGGAAGGGATACAGGTTAATTCCCATTTCTTTAAGCTGATCTGCTTCTATGATAATGAGTGGGGCTATACCAGCCAGATTTTCAGACTCATAGAATACATGGACCAGATTCATCAGCAATAACAATTTCATATCGTTTCTATGGCAGCGATAGATAGCCGAAGTTACTGTAATCAACTTTCTGTAAGGGACATATGCATTCGTAATTACGATTATGAACCATACAAAACTATGTCAAAAGAGACAGACACTTTTTTGGAGTGTCTGTCTCTTTTACGATATCATTCCGCCGACCATTCCGCCGCCCGCGCATAAGATAAATGTGGTCACGAGATTGGCTCCGTCCCCGTTCAGCGTATGATACACCCCCAGCGTGATCAGCAGAAGCAGGGCAAAATACGCGATGCCAAGACCAAGGCCCCATATGAACCGCTTCACTTTGGCCATCTTGCCAATCAGAATTCCTCCGATCAAGGTCGCCATGACATAGATTGCTACGATCGCCGCCGATACCATCTTCTCGTTCAGCTCCATCTTATATAGCGCCATCGTAAGCAGCAAAAGCAATATCCCCGTAACAATATAAGAAGCCAGCAGCGCCTTCAGCACCCACATAACCTTTGAGTCTTTTCGAACCTGTCTTTCCATCCCATCCCTCCTTGTCTATCACAAGTTATGATGGAACTTCCAGGTTTATTCCACTATTGTTCCATTTGCTTTCCTAAAAATCCTGCGGCGCAGGCTGCCATCTTCTGTTCCAGTTCTCCCAGTTTCTTCTTCGCGTCCTTGGATAGCAGGATGACGCTGCCTATCACATCTCCTTCGCAGATGATGGGGCAGATGATCTCATATTCGTATTCTTCTTCCTGGCTGTCGGTTATGGCAACATACTTCTTATCGCCAAGGGCGGCCATTATCTGGTTTCTGTCTCCCAGCTGCTTCTCCAGCGGCCTGCTGATATATTTATCCTGCAGATCCTTTTTGCCAGTGCCTGCAGCTGCAATGATCTGATCCATATCGCAGACGCATACCAGGCAGCCCATCGTTTGAGCAAGGCTCTCTGCATACTGTTTTGCAAATGCAGAGAGTTCTCCGATGGGAGAATACTTCTTTAGTATGATTTCCCCCTCTCTGTCCGTAAATATTTCCAGAGGGTCGCCTTCCCTGATTCTAAGAGTTCTTCTTATTTCCTTTGGAATAACCACCCTTCCCAGATCATCTATCCTTCTTACGATTCCAGTAGCTTTCATATAAGTTCTCCTCCGTTTACAAATCTATCCATTTTCTTGTATGGTGGTAGTCTTTGTAAAATCAAGTTTTTTATACCTGCGGCCAAAATAAATGTCATTTATATATCCTACTTTGGGCTGGATATTTAAAGCACAGTTCTGTATAATAATAAGAAGTATGATATTAGGAGGGATAAAGATGAGCAAGATTGAAGAAGTCCGAGGCGCTATGGTGAAAGCCATGAAAGCCGGAGACAAGGAAACCAAGGAGACTCTGTCCATGCTGCTGGCCGCCCTTAAGAACAAGGCCATTGACAAGCGGGAAGACTTGACGGAAGCAGAGGAAATCCAGGTGATCTTAAAAGAAATAAAACAGACAAAGGAAACACTGGATATGACCCCTGCGGATCGCACCGAGATTATTGACGAGTGCAACAAGCGCCTGTCCGTATTGGAACAGTATGCCCCGAAGATGATGGACGAGTCAGAGATCAAGGACGTGATTGAGGCTACTTTAAAAGAAATCGGCCTGGATGCGCCAACCGCTAAAGATAAAGGAAGGATTATGAAAGTTCTGATGCCAAAGGTAAAAGGTATGGCCGACGGCAAATTGGTTAACGAACTTCTAATGACCTATATGGGATAAAATTATGAAACGGAAAAGCAAGCAGAAGCTGATTTTTCCTGTCCAAATTCCCTGGATCAGATACATTCAAGAAGCTTCAGGAATTTATCGAGACGGATTGGTCCTATGAATGGTAGCATCGTGCAGCAGCTTTTATACTCACAGGCAAAGGCTGGAGCGGAGGTTGCATTGCATCCCCCGCTCCAGCCTTCGCCGTCCGGTATAAAAAAGTTCCAGCACTATATCCGAAAACCTTACTGCCCCTCGCTATCCGTATCCACCTGATCATCCGTCTTAACATCATTCGCATACGGCTCCTGATCTTCTACCTTCATAGTAACGCTAAGATCATTAAAATCAACTTTTTTCCAAACACTCTTGTTGACCTTGATATCCGCCTTCTTAAGCCACTTCTCGCAGGTCTTGGTGTAGAGGTCCGTCTTTCTGTCATTTACGATAGACTGCTTCTTGGTATCCGTAGCCTCTCTGTCAAACAGGCTGGTAACCTTTCCAACATAGCATCCATTCTCAGCCTCGATCATCTCTGTCACTTCGCCTTCTCCCAGCTTATCAGCCGCTGCGATCAGGTCTGCTGACGGGGTGGATGAATCCTTGTCAAATGTTATTGTGCTTGCTTCCACGCCTTGTTCTGTGGCAAATGCGCCGAAGTCTTCCGCCGTCTTGGCTGCTTCCGCAAAATCCTCTGCCTTGCTCTTGACCTTTGCCTTCTCTTCATCAGACAGATCTACGGATTTGCCATCCGCATCCTTAGTCGTATAAGGGAACAGTACATACTGCATGCTCTTCTGGGCTGCCTCTTCATCGGATACTTCCGTATCAGCGTCGGCCTGAATTGCCTCCGTCATCTTCTGCTGGATCGCCATAAGCGTCATCACGCGCTTCACCGTCTTTAACGAGCCACTGATTTTTTCTTTGTCTTCCAGGGCGTTTGCCTCGTCAAACTCTTTTGCAGTACTCTCAATGGCATTCTTTTCCTTGTCAGACAGAGAGACCTCATAGTCTCCCATATGCTCTTCCAGAAGAATCATAGTCTCCAGCTGCTTTAGCACGGAGTCTTTTACGGATTCTTCGTAAGTCTGGCCTTCCATCGCTTCGGAATTCCACATGTCTTCTCCCAGATATCCTGCGTAATAGGTCTCATACTGGGCCTGTGTATATCTTGCATAGAAATTAGCAATGTCGGCTGTTATCTCTTTGTCGCCTACCACGGCAACCACATCGTCGTCTTTAAACGATCCGCAGCCGGTAAGGGAAGTCGCTGCAAGCATCCCTGCCATTGCGAGTATCAATATCTTCTTTTTCATGTTCTTGTATACCCTCCTTAGTACCGTTAACTTCTCTATTATATCCTTTTTTTACTGGTCAATCAATCCTTTAATTCCAATTAGCACATTTTTCACAACCGCCAGCACATCCGTATTTTTCTCTTTTTTATTGCGACTCTTCTTCTCATATAAGAAGCAAGGATTCTCTGCATCTGCCTTAAAGGCCAGATCCCCTTTAAACTGCTCCAGGAGTCCGGGAATCTTCTGGGGCTGGACTTTGGCCTTTTCATACATGGAGAAGGTGAATCTTTCTCCCTTCTGCTCTACTGCCGTCACGTAGGCGCTGTGAGCAATCGCTTTCAGGCTTGCGACAGCCAGGAGAGTCTCCACCTTTTTGGGGATATCTCCGAAACGGTCAATCAGCTCTTCCAGCATGTCTTCCATCTCTTCTTCATTTTCAATGGCCGCCACCCGCTTATAGATATCCAGTTTCTGATACTCGTTGGGAATATAGGAATCCGGGATATATGCATCCACATTCAGATCCATCGTAGTGTTGAAAGTCTCTTCTTCCATCTCGCCTTTTAAATGCTTCACCGCCTCATTAAGCATTTTGCAGTATAGGTCGTATCCCACGGCTTCCATATGGCCATGCTGCTCAGCGCCTAGAAGATTGCCGGCCCCCCTGATTTCCAGATCACGCATGGCAATCTTGAATCCTGATCCCAAGTCTGTGAACTCTCGGATCGCAGCCAGCCTTTTTTCCGCAACTTCCCGGAGCAGTTTATCCCTCCGATAAAGTAGAAAGGCATAAGCCATTCGGTTAGAACGCCCTACTCTTCCCCGCAGTTGATAGAGCTGGGACAGGCCCAGATGATCGGCATCATGTATAATCATCGTATTTACATTGGAGATGTCCAGCCCGGTCTCAATAATCGTTGTGGATACCAGCACGTCTATCTCTCCGTTGATAAAGTCGTACATTATCCTCTCCAGCTGGTGCTCCTTCATCTGGCCGTGGGCGTATTCCACCGTGACATCCGGAACCAGTTTCTGGATATGGCCTGTTATCTCTGCTATATCCTCCACTCGGTTATAGACATAATATACCTGCCCCTGCCTTCCGGATTCTCTTTCGATCGCTTCTCTTACCATCTCGTCATTATACTCCATGACGTAGGTCTGGATCGGCATCCTATCGTTGGGAGCCTCTTCCAGCACGCTCATATCCCGGATTCCGATCAGGCTCATATGAAGCGTCCGCGGAATCGGCGTTGCCGTCAGAGTTAATACATCCACATTTTCCTTCAGTTTCTTAATCTTTTCCTTATGCTGGACGCCGAAACGCTGCTCCTCATCGATGATCAGAAGTCCCAGGTCCTTGAATTTCAGATCGTCGCTTAAGACTCTGTGGGTGCCAATCACAATATCCACCAAGCCTTTCTTGGTATCCTCGATGGTCTTCTTCTGCTGAGCCGGAGTCCGGAATCTGCACATCAGATCCACCCGGACCGGAAAGTCCTTCATCCTCTGGGCAAATGTATTGTAATGCTGCTGGGCCAGGATCGTGGTGGGTACCAGATAGACGACCTGCTTATCCTCCTGCACTGCCTTGAAGGCCGCCCGGATGGCAATCTCCGTCTTTCCATATCCTACATCCCCGCAGATTAGGCGGTCCATAATCTTATGACTCATCATATCCTGCTTGACGGCCTCGATGGCAAGCAGCTGGTCTTCTGTCTCTTCAAAGGGGAACATTTCCTCAAATTCCCTCTGCCAGACTGTATCCTCTCCATATACGTAGCCTTCCTGCTCCTGTCTTGCGGCGTACAGCCTGACCAGATCTTTGGCAATCTCCCTTACTGCCCCTCGGACTCTGGTCTTGGTCTTCGTCCATTCCTGCGTGCCCAGACGGTTTAATTTGGGTTTCTTGGCATCCGCGCTTGCATATTTCTGAATCAGGTCCAGCTGGGTAGCCGGGATATATAGATTGCCTCCCTGGGCATAGGATATCTTCATATAGTCCTTGGATATCTTATCTACCTCGATCTTCTCGATGCCCTGGTATATCCCCAGGCCATGGTTCTCATGAACCACATAATCTCCAACCTTCAGTTCCGCAAAACTCTGTATCTTTCGCCCTTCATAGGTCTTACGCTTCTTCTTTTTCTTAGTCTTTCCGAAGATATCCGTCTCCGAGATCACCGTAAACTTCAGCATCGGATACTCATAGCCATATGCCACATGCCCATAAGCCGTCATAATCTCGCCCGGCGCCACTTCCCGGTCCAACTCATCGCTATAATAACTGCTCAGATTATAATCCCTTAGATCCTCTGCCAGACGCTTCGCCCTGGTCCTGGATCCGGATAGAAGAACCACCCTGTATCCATTCCTTTTCAGACGCTTCAAATCCTGCGTCAGCATGTCAAAACTGCTGTTATAAGGATTGACGCTTTTCGTCTGAAGGCTGAAGGAGGCCTTTGTCTCCAGTCCCCTGCATTTCATATCCAGGGCAAAAAAGCCGACGCTGCTATAAGCGTTCATTTTTCTTAAGATCTCTTCCGTATGATACAGCTGCACTTCCGCGTCCGTGACTTCGTATCCGCTTTCCACCCTCTTTTTCTGGGCTTCCAGAAACTCTTCTTCCACCCCCTGCCCTTTTTCGATCAGGCGGACCGGCTCATCTAAGAACAGGATCGTCTCTTCCATTGGAAAATAATCCAAAAAGGAAACCCCCTTCTCTCCTTCCTGCGGAAATTCCACCGCCGGACAGATCGACACCTCTTCCAGATTCTCGATAGATCTCTGGGTCTCCACATCAAAAGTACGGATCGAATCCACTTCATCTCCCCACAGTTCTATCCGGATCGGAAGTTCTTCTGTAAGGGGATAGACATCCAGTATGCCGCCCCTTACCGCAAACTGGCCGGGAGCCTCAATCTGCACTTCCCTGTCATAGCCAAGCGCCACCAGCCTGGACTGCATCTCTTCCAGATGAAAGGTACTGTCATTTGCAATCCGCACCGTCTTTTCAACAATTACATCCTTGGGCAGAAGGGTGTCCATGAACGCATCGAAACTGGTAATCACCGTAGCCTTTTCGCCTGCCGCCACCGCCTGGATCACTTCCATCCTCTGACTTACCAGTTCCTTGCTCCTTAAGTCTGCCTGGTAAAAGAGCAGGTCTTTGGCCGGATACAGATGGGTATTCGGATCCAGGAATCGATACTCTTCATAGACTTGTTTTGCCTTGGATTCACTTGAACAAGCGATGACTCTGTAATTACAGCCATCGCTCAACGCATACATCATATGGGTTTTCTGGGAATTCACGCATCCGCAGACTCGTATCATCCCCGCGCCTTTTCTTATGTCCCTGCTAATCTCTTCAAATTCTGCTAATTCATTCAGTGGCCTGATTAAGGCTTGCATATCTTAGGCCTCCTTAGGCTTTACTTTTCTGTTAAACTTATTCATGGCCTCTTCCATCTCTCCTCTGAGGATCATCTCCACCGCTTCCACAGCCTTCTGGCATCCTTCCTCCATGATGGCGCGCTCTTCTTTCGAGAAACGACTGAGGACATAGTCTGCCAGATCATATTTCTTCGGCTTTTCTCCCACACCGACCTTGATTCTTGGAAATACTTCCGTCCCAAGATGGCTGATAATATTCTTCATTCCATTATGGCCGCCGGCGCTTCCTTTTTTACGGATTCTAAGTTGTCCGACATCCAGACTGATATCATCGTAGACAACCAAAAACTCGCTTTCTTCATCAACCTTATAATAATCCACCAGGCCGCCCAGGCTCTCGCCGCTAAGATTCATGTAGGTCTGCGGCTTAGCCAGAATTACTTTCTTCCCCTCTATGATTCCTTTTCCGATCAGGGCTCTATTCTTCCTGCCGTCTACAGATATATTATATTTGCCGGCAAGCGTATCTATGACATCGAAGCCGGCATTATGCCGCGTGCCTTCGTATTGTAATGTAGGATTTCCAAGTCCCGCTATAATAAACATTCTTCTCACCTCAGTTTCTATTCCTTTCCATTCTACAAGAAGCCGTCCTATTTGTCACGTAAAAGAAATGAATAATTTGCTGTCTTTTTTCATACATTATAGAAAGTAATAAATATCATACACAATACAGGAGGGTCTCAATGAGTTCCAAAACAAAAATCGTCGTATTGCATATGAAGGAGATTATTTACACGGCAGTCTTCGCCGCACTGGCAATCATACTTATCCTGCTGCTGGTATTCATGTTCCTTCCAAAAAATAAAGAGTCCAAAACCAACGAGGAGAAATACATGCCAGGAGTATACACATCCACCGTCACGCTCAACAACACCGCCCTTGAGGTGGAAGTGACCGTGGATGAGACACATATCAATTCCATCCGCTTCTCCAACCTGGATGAGTCGGTAACTACCATGTTCCCTCTGATCCAGCCGACTATCGAGGACATTGCTGAACAAGTATATGACTCCCAGTCTCTGGATAACATTCAGTTGTCCGAGGATAGCCCCTATACTTCCCAGATTATTGTAAATGCCATTGACGAGGCATTGAAAAAAGCCGAAACTACCAAGTAGTTGCGGCTTTTTATATGTTCTTCATAATGATTCCTATCCTTCTACGATCAGATATCTTCCACCCGGAAGCGGGAATACTTCTGATGCTTCCTCAATCTCTTCAAGAGACATGCTGTCTACATCCAGACCTTCCTCTTCTAGAAACTCCTTCACTTCGCCGATGTTCTCCACGACCGCTGCCATGCAATCCTCCAGGAATGCTTCCGCCTCTTCCAGCGTCTCCGCAACCGGCTCATCAAACAACTGCGCCTGGTTTTTCAAGAACGTCTTCAGGCACTCCTCATCGTACTCATACATTTCTCTAACCTCCCTTAATTTCTTTTCCTTGCTTCATACGAACTGCATCAGTTCTTCCGGACTGTCTATGATAGTTCCCGCGCCTGCAGCCCTCAATACTTCTCTTGACCGGAACCCCCAGGATACGCCCACCATGCGAACCCCTGCGTTTCTGCCTGTCTCCACGTCCACTTCGGAATCCCCCACATACAGGCATTCTTCCCTGCCCGCCTGCATCTCCTCCAGCAGTCTATAGATTCCGGCAGGATCTGGCTTTCTCGCAATTCCTTCCTTCTGGCCCTGCACGCAGTCAAACACATCCTCGCCAAAGATACGCTCTACCACTTTCTTCGTCTGCCGATGGGGCTTGTTGGAGAGAACCGCCAGCTTTATTCCCTTGTCTTTCATCTGCATAAGCGTTCCGGTGATGCCTTCATAGGGTGTTACAAGATATGTACAGTTTTCATCAAATATACGTCCGTATACCTCCATTCCTTCCTCAATTCTTGAAAGTTCCCTATCTCCAGCTGCCTCCAGAGAACGTTCCATCAGATATCTCGCGCCGTTGCCTACAAAACTGCGGCACTCATCGGTAGTGATCTGAGGAAGTCCCATCTCTTTTAACGTCTCTTTCACCGAGAAAGCCAAGGATTCCAGTGTATCGGTCAAAGTTCCGTCAAGATCAAATATACAAGCTTTCATAATACATATATCCTCCATGCAATAATCATAGTATGACTATAGGAAAAATTCAAGGGGAATTTCGTAATCCATTCCCCTTAAGTGAGATATTGGCGCATCAGCCGCAGCGCATTCTTTTCCAGGCGGCTTACCTGAGCCTGGGAAATCTTGATCTCGTCGGCAACTTCCATCTGCGTCTTGCCCTCAAAGAACCGCAGTTTGATAATATACCGTTCCCGTTCCCCTAAGTGCTGCATCGCCGCTTCCAAAGACAAGTCCTCCACCCATTTTTCTTCCTTATTCTTTGTGTCGCTGATCTGATCCATTACATACAGGGCATCGCCTCCGTCATTATATACCGGCTCCTGAAGGCTCATAGGAACCTGAATGGCGTCCAGGGCAAACACGATGTCCTCTTTGGATATTCCGATCTCTTCCGCAATCTCCTGGACTGTGGGCTCTTTTAGGTTCTGCTTGATATAATTCTCTTTTGCATAGATCGCCTTATAAGCCGTATCACGAAGCGACCGGCTGACACGGATGGAATTATTGTCCCGCATATAGCGCCTGATCTCGCCAATGATCATGGGCACCGCATAAGTAGAAAACTTCACATCCAGTTCCGTATTAAAATTATTGATCGCCTTGATCAGGCCGATGCAGCCGATCTGGAACAGGTCATCCGGATTCTCATTGCTTCCTCCAAACCGCTTTATCACGCTGAGCACAAGGCGTAGATTTCCTTTGATATATTCTTCCTTCGCCTCTGCATCCCCTGCTTTTATGCGCGCAAACAAAGCTTCCTTTTCCTCTTCTTTCAGGATTGGAAGCTTTGCCGTATTCACACCACATATTTCAACTTTTCCCTGTGCCATTGTCAGAACCCTCCTACTAGATGAATGAATAATTAATATCTAGTAAAATGATTCTCCATAAGTTCTTTTGTTATTCTTTACACCGCCAAAATAAAAAAAGTTTTAGACCTTGACAAAACATTGAAACCCCAAAAGCCACATGCTATAATTATAAAAATTATTGAAATCATTCTGAAAGGCGGCCCTTATGAAAAAATTCAAGATGCTACTACTCTTATTGCTTATCTTTTTTGCCGGGCTGTTTTTTGTTTCTATTGATAACAATTCTCATAATATTTCCTCTTACAAAGAGCACCCTGACACCTATACAGAGGGCTATGTCTGCCATCCGGCAACGATTACGCCTTATACGAAAGCCTCAAGCGTATATCCGGGCCCTCAAAAAAAGACTTCTTTCAGAAGAGGAAGTTCCTTTATGCTGCGTATGCCTGTCCTGCACGCATGCTGCCGAATCCCTTTCCTCCTTGGCCTTCCTGCAAAATACAGGTGTCTTCTGCAACTGATTGGCAGCCTCTTTGCCTCTATGATTTTCATGCTTCAGATCTGGATCATTCACCAGGTAGATGGAAAAAAGCGCTCTCCTTTATATGAAACCGGCAATTTAATATAAAGGAGAATAGAATACTATGGAAATAAACGATCTCTTAATGCTGCCCGGCGGGCTGGCCCTATTCTTGTATGGCATGCAGATGATGAGTACCGGGCTTGAGACCGCCGCAGGCAACAAGATGAAGACGATCCTTGAGAAGCTGACCTCCAATCGCTTCAAAGGTGTTCTGGCAGGCGCTGCCATTACAGCTGTCATCCAATCTTCTTCCGCCACCACCGTCATGGTCGTAGGCTTCGTCAATTCCGGCCTAATGACTTTAAGCCAGGCCGTATGGGTAATTATGGGAGCCAATATAGGAACCACGATCACCGGACAGCTGATTGCGCTGGATATCGGGGCAATCGCGCCTTTGATCGCATTTATAAGCGTTGCAGTCATATTGTTTTCCAAGAATGATAAAGTAAAGCATATCAGTTCCATTTTTGCAGGCCTGGGCGTACTGTTCATCGGAATGGATATGATGGGCGAGGCGATGGAGCCGCTGCAGTCATCTCCTGCTTTTCTGAACATTATGACCACCTTCCAGAATCCACTTGCGGGCATACTGATCGGCGCCGTATTTACTGCTATAATCCAGTCCTCCTCAGCTTCGGTGGGAATCTTGCAGGCTCTGGCAGCCACGGGGGCAATCCCCTTATCCGGCGCTGTCTATATCCTGTTCGGACAGAATATCGGCACTTGCATTACCGCTGTCCTGGCTTCCATCGGCACAAAGGTCAACGCAAAGCGTACCACGGTGATCCATCTGCTGTTTAACATCATAGGCACGCTGATTTTTACCTGCATCTGCATGGCAACACCTTTCGTATCCTTTATGGAGACGCTGACTGGCAATCCTGTAGCACAGATAGCCAACGTTCACACCACGTTTAATATTGTAACTACGCTGATCCTTCTGCCTTTTGGCGGCCTCATGGCCAAGGCGGCCGTCCGGCTGCTCCCGGATACAAAATCCAGCGAGCCCCAAAGAAGGAAGCTGGAATACATCGCGCCTTTTGAAGGACATTATTCCATGGGACATGCCGCCGTTGTCCTCTCCCAGCTTAGCAATGAAGTGTCCAGAATGTCCGGCATGGCAAGAGACAATGTAGAAGCCGCTTATAACGCGCTTTTAAATGATGATGCGAAAGCCCTGGAAGCCATTGAGGAACAAGAGTCCTACATAGATTACCTGAATGAGGAGATTGCAAAATATATCGTAAGCCTGATGTCTGTGGAGATGTCCGAGAAAGATTCCAAGTGTATCAATAATTATTACACGATCATCAGCAATATAGAAAGAATCGGAGACCATGCGATGAACATCGCTGAATATCTGAAGTCCTTGAAAAAATGGTCCGTTCGCTTCTCCGACAACGCCATCTCGGAGATACGCAAGATGAAGCAGGTGAGTCTTAAGCTCCTGGAATGTCTGGAACGCGCGGATGGAGAAAACAGCCAGTTTCTTCTGGAGCAGGCCGCGAAATATGAAAATCTCATCGATGATATGCAGAAGAAATACCTGAAACGGCAGATAAAAAGGATTCGCAAAGGAAATTGCAAGGCCGAGGCTGGCATCCTTTTTTCCGAACTGCTCACGGACTTTGAGCGAATTGGTGACTATGCCCTTAATCTGGCTGAATTATATGCTGATATGTAAAAAAGACAAATAATGGATTTGCAGCAGGCTGCTGCAAATCCATTATGATTCCCGATGGCCCGCATGGGAGGCGCATCAGTCGCGATCCCATTTATCCGCAAGATTATGGATCTGATTCTCAAACTTTGCAAGGTCCTTGTTTGCAAGGCCTTCATTCTTATATACCACGTCAAGCAGCCGCTTCGCCGCAGCCACAACTCGCCCAAACGCCGCCGTCGCCTTGGCTCTTGCCGGCTTCTCCGCCGCCTTCTTTGGCATCTTCACGCCTTCGCTTAGGATCTCATTGGAAGCAAGATCCACGCATCCGCCTGAATATGGCGCAAATGTCGGACAGCCGATCGTGTCTTCCACCAATTTCGCGAAGTGATCCGTCACCGTATCTTCGCCGTGCACTACGATCACCCTGTCAGGCTTGTGTGTAAACCCTTTCAGCCAGTTCAGCAGCCCGTTCATATCTGCGTGGCCGCTGATTCCTTTCACATCCACGATCCGTGCATTCACCGTAATATTCTCGCCAAAGAGCTTGACGCTCTGCGCGCCCTCGATCAGCTTGCGTCCCAGCGTCCCAACTGCCTGGTAGCCTACGAAGCATATCGTACACTCGCGCCGCCACAGATTATGCTTCAAATGATGGCGGATACGGCCAGCCTCGCACATTCCAGATGCAGAAATGATAACCTTGGGCTTATCATCAAAATTGATCATCCTGGACTCGTCGCTTGTAATCGTGGTCTTAAGTCCAGGAAAGATCAGCGGATTTATCCCTTTTTCCACCAGAGCCATCGCCTCTTCATCAAAGCAGGATTTCACATTCTTATTAAATACGTTGGTGGCTTCAATCGCCAGCGGGCTGTCTACATAGACTTCAAAGCCCTGGTACTGGGGCAATAGCCTTTTTTCCTTGATCTCTCTGATAAAATATAGCAGTTCCTGGGTTCTGCCAACCGCAAAAGATGGAATGACCACATTGCCGCCCTTATCAAAGGTCTCCTTCAATATCTTCGTAAATTCTCCGATATAATCCGGCACCTCATCGCCATGGGTCCTATCTCCGTAAGTGGATTCGATCACCACGTAGTCTGCCTCGGCTACCTTCTGCGGATCTCTGATAATGGGCTGGTTGGTATTTCCTACGTCTCCTGAAAATACCACCTTTTTTGAAATCCCATCTTCCGTAATCCACACTTCGATACTGGCGGATCCAAGCAGATGCCCCATATCATTGAACCGGACTTCTATGCCTTCGCATAATGTGATCTTTTGCCCGTAATCGCAGGGCGCCAGCAATTTGATGGCTGCATCCGCATCTTCCATAGTATAGAGCGGCTCATATGTCTCCTCGCCGCTTCTCTTAGCCTTGCGATTCCTCCATTCTGATTCTGATTCCTGGATGTGCGCGCTGTCTCGCAGCATGATGTTGCACAAATCTGAAGTAGCGAAGGTCGTCACAACATCGCCTTTGAATCCCTGCCTGCAAAGAAGCGGAATCTTTCCGGAATGATCGATATGCGCATGGGTCAGAAGAATATAGTCAATCTCCTTTGCCGTCACAGGAATTTCCTGATTCTCATACAGATCAGGCCCCTGCTCCATACCACAGTCGATCAAGATATTTTTCCCGCATGCTTCCAACAGATGACAGCTTCCAGTTACTTCGTGGGCTGCACCAATACAGCTAAGCCTCATATACCCAACCCCTTTTTTTCTTCTATTGTATCATCTTTTCAGGGCCTGCGCTATGAATACTTTACCATCTCCCGTTTTAACCGCTGCATGATCTTTTTCTCAAGCCTTGAGATGTAAGATTGGGAGATCCCCAGCATATCTGCTACTTCTTTCTGGGTCTTCTCCTCGCCATCCGGCGTTCCCAGCCCAAACCTCATCTTGATAATGGTTCGCTCTCGCCCGGACAGGCGGCTAATGGCTTTGACCAGAAGTTTCCGTTCCACTTCGTTCTCCAAATCTTTATAAATGGTATCCTCGTCCGTCCCCAGAATATCCGAGAGCAGCAGCTCATTCCCGTCCCAGTCCACATTCAGCGGCTCATCGATGGATACCTCCATCTTTGTCTTGTTATTCCTGCGAAGATACATCAGGATTTCATTCTCTATGCACCTGGAAGCATAGGTTGCCAACTTGATATTCTTCTCCGGATTAAACGTATTAATTGCTTTTATCAATCCAATCGTGCCTATAGAAATTAAATCCTCTACACCGACTCCTGTATTGTCGAATTTCTTCGCGATATACACCACAAGTCTCAGGTTATGCTCGATCAGCGTCTTCTTTGCTTCCTCTTCGTCCTCCGATCCCAAGTCATTGATAGCCGCCGTCTCTTCCTCGGTATTAAGGGGCGCAGGCAATATATCGGAGCCGCCTATGTAATGGACATCCTTCTTGTCCGGGAAAAGCAGCGCTTTGAAGTCGGGTATTACCTTTAGTTTAAATTGATGCGGTACTGCTACTTTTATTATCATCATCTATTCCTCCTACCAAAATCTCAGGATTTATAATCATCTTATATTTATCAGCGGTCATCTCATTCTCGCAAATAGCCGCCATCGGTTCTGCAATCCATTGCTTTTTGTCATTGCGTATGCACATCTTATCCAACGTCACAAGAGGCATGACCCCATCCTTCTTGCCGATGGAATGATAGGGAATGTAGCGTAATTTGACTGCCTCGCTCCCCGCGAGAAGTTCTCTTGCCACATCCTGATCCAGAATGCATACCGGCTTTCCTGTCAGTTCATCCCTCAGGCTGTTTCCCGTATCAATCAACGCCTGTACCTGACATTTCCTTCCATTCATATAAAGATCCGCCTGGCATCTGTACTGGTTCTGCCTGGAAAGATAGGAAATCAGGCTCCAGATGCCGGACACCACATAGTAACTGGCTACTGCCAGCACAAAGAACAGGCTTCCGATCCGCATATACTGTCCGAGGAATTGAAACACCCCACCTGTCAGGAACCCGCTGATATACAGCAGTATCCAGGCCTTCAGCATATCTGATCCCCACTTGACTAAAAGCCCTGCCCTGATCATTAAAACATTCACCATGCCATGGAACAGTACGAATTTGACAAACGTATAGGGAACTGGAAGAATTATAACCAGACAAGTCAGTGCTGATCCCAGGAGCGCTCCTAATGCAATGCGTCCATGCCTGGCTGGACATTTCAGCATCTTCCTTACAGCCACAAGAAGGATATAATCCATCGTAAAGTTCACCGTGAAAAACACGTCTATGTACAATTCATAATACACGTTCCACCTTCTTTCTCTTTGGGTATACTAAATCGATTTGGTACGTGGGCAAGATTCATTATACGAGTTGCTCCAAAAAGATTTTGTCAGATGATGGAGTCCATTTTTATTTTCGTTCGACAGCACCTTCAAGACACAAGATATAGATTCCCATAAGATGATTTTTTCGGATTTGTCTTATGCTGGCATACAACACTTTGTATCCCTCATTGGCATAAAAGAAAGAATTTTGTGGAATAAAAAAAGAATTTCTTGACAAAACTTGTCGCAATAAGAGGATATATAGAAAAATAGAACGAAAAAAAGAAAAAAAGCCAGATGCATGAAAATCATGCATCTGGCTTCCTATCATTATTATTTCTTAAAGAAATCCGGTATCTTGATAGACTGTTCCTTCACCTTGCTGGTTGGGGTTCTTGGAGTCTCTAAGGATGGCGTAGTCCCTCCTACCGAACGCTTTGCCGCAGTGGTAGTGCCGCCGCCTTTCGTGGGCGCCATGCCAAAGTCAATCCTTGGAGATGCCTGGGAAGTCTGCGCCGGCTGTACCGGCCTTTCATATCCCTGGGCATGCGTTGCCGCTGTATGAGGCACGGAAGAAACTCTTGGGTTTTCAAGTCTTGCTTTCAGTTTAGAAGCGCTTCCTCCCACATTATGAAGGCCTGTGGCAATAACCGTAATGGTCGCCTCATCAGCCCTGGAATCATCATACATAGCACCGAAGATGATGTTAGCATCCTCTCCTGCCAGTTCCTGTACGTACTCTGCCGCATCCGATGCATCCATAAGGGTGATATCGCCGGATACGTTGATGATAACATGAGAAGCACCGGCAATGGTTGTCTCAAGAAGCGGACTGGCAACAGCCTGCTTAACTGCCTCAAGAGCCTTATCATCGCCACGTCCCTGTCCGATACCGATATGCGCGATTCCTTTGTCCGTCATAACCGTCTGGACATCGGCAAAGTCAAGGTTGATAAGAGAAGGTACATTGATAAGGTCTGTAATACCCTGGATACCTTGCTGCAATACTTCATCCGCCTTCTTAAGGGCCTCCGGCATGGTGGTGCGTCTGTCTACCACTTCCAGAAGTTTATCATTCGGGATAACAATCAGAGTATCCACGCTTTCTTTTAATTTTTCAATTCCCGCAAGGGCATTATTCATACGTGTCTTTGACTCGAAGCGGAAAGGCTTTGTCACAACGCCTACCGTCAGCGCTCCCTGTTCTTTCGCAATCCGCGCAACCACAGGCGTCGCTCCGGTACCAGTGCCGCCGCCCATGCCGCAGGTTACGAATACCATATCCGCGCCTTTTAATGCGGCTGATATCTCCTCTGCGCTTTCTTCTGCTGCCTTTTCTCCAATCTCGGGCCTTGCGCCTGCTCCCAGCCCCTTGGTGATCTTGTCCCCAATCTGCATAAGCGTCGGAGCCTTACATAACTGCAATGCCTGTTTATCTGTATTAATGGCTATAAATTCAACACCGGCAATCTGCTCGTCGATCATTCGGTTGACGGCGTTATTACCGCCCCCTCCGACTCCAACAACAATTATTTTTGCCGCTGCTTCTGATTCGTTCGTTTTAATTTCTAGCAAGGGTTTCTCCTCCTTTGTTATCCTTATTATATATTATACATCCCGTATATAAAGCAAATGAAAAAAGTTCAGTCTGCCATATATAGTATATAATATAGACTTTTGTATAAAATATCAATAGAATTACAGTATTTTTCTTATTTTTCTTCCGGAAATTCTCCAATATCAAAGGTAATTGTCTCAGTTGTCTCGGAATAATTTTCTAAATGAAGAGTTCCTTCCTGATCTCCCAGTTTTTCCATGATTGGTGCAATCTGCGCAATCTGCTCGGAAGATACGTTTTTCCCTAGGCTTACGCATACTTTTCCGATATTCAGATAGATCTTGTCATCCTTACATACAATACGATCCGTAGACAGATGATACTTCACGACTTCCTTGGACGTCTCCAGTATTTCTTCAAATATCCTGGTATCATCGCTCCTTAACTGCTTGTACAGCTTAATATCCTTTACCTCGATCCCCTCGATGCATGGCAGGCCCTCGATCAGGGAAGACGACTCTGAAACCACCAACCCCGCCTTGTCAAAATATGCATAATCCTCTCCATTGCGCACATATCCTACGATGGGCTTCTCCTTCACTGTAACCTTGAGTACCCAAGGAGCCTTAAGCCCAACTTCCATGCTTTCCAGGCATGGGAGCTGCTCTCCGTATCCCAGCGCGTATTTTCCAAGAATATACAGCGTATTAATGGAATACTTATCACTTTGCACCGTATCGGCGATCTCCTGATCCGTGCAGTATTCATTGCCGCTGATCTCTATCTTCTGTACATAAAAAAGAATCAGAACGCCCAGCGCGATAATCGCGATTCCCAGCAGAAGGACCACCAGCGCGTACAGGCGGTGGGACTTCTTCTTTCTTTTTCCCGGCTTTTCCTCTTTCTGACGCTTTTCTTTTCCCATGGTATATACTCCCTTTTTATTCTTTTCATCTTATCTGTTCTATTTTACCAGAGAAGACACGCTTAGTACAAGCCCCATTTCCAAAAGCAGGAACACCAGCGACGTTCCCCCGTAGCTGACGAAGGGAAGCGTAATTCCCGTATTGGGTATGGTATTGGTTACCACTGCTATATTAAGGATGACCTGGATCATCATATGCGCCATGGCTCCCGTCGCGATCAGGGCTCCGAACAAGTCCCTGGAGTGGGTGGCGATCACGAAAAATCTCCAGATAAGGATCAGGAACAGGATTAAGACAAATCCTGCCCCGAACAGTCCCAGTTCTTCGCAGATAATCGAGAAGATCATATCATTCTGAGCCTCCGGGACGAAACCCAGTTTCTGGACGCTCTGGCCAATCCCCCGTCCAAACAGGCCTCCGGAGCCAATGGCATAGAGTCCCTGCAAGGTCTGGTATCCTTTCTCATATGCCTCCGGATTCCTCCAGATGGCAAGGCGCTCCAGACGGTAACTCTCAAGCGCCAGGAAGATCGTCATGAATCCAATGCCCAAAAGCCCCATGAACACAAACTGCCCGTACTTAGGGCTGGCCACGAATACCAGGATGACTCCGATGCCCAGAATGATGATGGCCGTGCTCAAGTTGCTGGCTCCTACAAGGCCGACGATGGGCAGGATCATAGCCATAACCTTGATCATCGTACGCATCTTTCCCATATTCTTTATATCCTTCGTTATCACATGGGCCAGAAACAATATCACCGCAACCTTGGCAAATTCGGAAGGCTGAAAAGAAAAAGGCCCCAAAGACAACCATCTTTTGGACCCATTATACTCATCGCCTACAAATAAGACTGCAACCGACAAAAGGATTGCCGTAAAGTATCCCAGCACAGCCACATGCCTCCACCAGTGATAGTCCATATTGGCCACCACAAACATCCCGGCAATACCCAGAAGCATGGCAAAAGCCTGCTTCTTCAGATAGTAAAATGAATCATGGAACTTTACTTCTCCGTTGTATGCACTCGTACTATACAGGATCACCAAGCCCATGATGATAAGAAGAAGTAACGCAGCAAGAAGCGTATAATCATGCTTCGAATTTCTTTTTTTAGATTGTGCCAATCTATGCCACTCCTTATAAGGAATTTACAATCTCTTTGAACTTCTCTCCGCGTACTTCATAACTTGGGAACATATCCCAGCTTGCGCATGCCGGCGATAGCAGTACTGCATCCCCTGGCATGGCGATCTTCGCTGCCGTTAGCACCGCCTCTTCAAATGTATCTGCAAACAGGTAATCCTTGAATCCGCAGGCATTTGCATCTTTTGCGATCTTCTCTTTCGTTGCCCCAAGAAGCACCAGTTTTTTCACTTTTCCGTCAAAACTTTCAATCCAATCCGTGTAGGCGGAATCCTTGTCGTATCCTCCTCCGATCAGCACCGTCGGCCTGTTCATGGCCTGGATGCCCTTGATCGCGGCATCTGGGTTGGTACCCTTGGAATCATTGTAATAGGCGACCCCGTTCTTCTCCGTCACATATTCGATCCTATGCTCTACTCCCTTGAACTCCTTGATGCTTTTGCGGATGGTCTCCATAGGCACGCCATAAACATAAGCCATGGCAACGGCTGCCATTACGTTCTCGTAATTATGGGTTCCAAGAAGCTGCAGTTCATCTACGCGGCATACGCTGACTTCTTCGCCGTCCCTATAGATGATATTGCCATCCTCAAGATAGATTCCCTTTTCTAGTTTACGCTGGCTGCTGAAATATAGAACCTGTGCTTTGACTTTCTTTCCAAATTCTCTTGTCAGGCCGTCTTCATAATTCAGGATGCAATAGTCCTGCGGGCCCTGATTTCTGGCAATATTCTTTTTCGCGTTCACATAGGCTTCCATGGTATGGTGTCGATTGAGATGATCCGGCGTAAAGTTAAGAATCGCGCTCACCTTCGGGCGAAAGTCCACGATACTTTCCAACTGGAAACTGCTCATCTCGGCTACCGTAATCGTATTTTCATTCATCTGTCCTGCCACGGCCGTATAGGGATTGCCTATATTGCCGACAATGTATACATCATCCTGGTAATTCTTCATGATCTCGCCCAGCAGGGAGGTCGTCGTGGTCTTCCCATTGGTGCCGGTGATCGCCAGAACATCGCCTTTGCCAAACGCATAGGCAAGTTCTACCTCGCCGATCACCTGGATGCCCCGCTTTCTCATCTCTTCCACCACGGGAAGGTCTGTAGGAACGCCGGGACTTAAGATTACCATATCCAGGCCATCCAGCAGATCTTCCGGAAAACTTCCCAGTACCACCGATGTCTTCGGGCCTCCCCCAAGGCTGCTTAGCAGTCCTGCTTTATCCAATTTCTCATTGCCGTCATACAGCACCACCTGCGCGCCATGCTGCGCAAGCAGCTTTGCTGCTCCTATTCCACTGATTCCAGATCCAAACACCAGGAATTTTCTCTCTTTTACTTCCATAGATATCCTCCTACATAGCCATTAATGCAATCAGGCACAGGATTGCCGTAATAATAGAAAATACTGCCACAACCTTTGTCTCAGACCATCCGCACAGTTCAAAATGATGATGTATCGGCGCCATCTTAAAGAACCTCTTGCCGCCGGTCTTTTTAAAATATGTCACCTGGATTATGACAGATACCACTTCCACCAGATACACCAGGCCTACAATAATGATAAATATGGGCATCTGCAGCATATATGCCGTGGAAGCCACGAATCCTCCCAACGCCAGGGATCCCGTATCTCCCATGAACACGCTGGCCGGATATACATTGAACAGCAGGAAGCCAAGAAGCGCTCCTACCACCGCGCACGTAATCGGCGAGATGCCACTCTTGGTTCCGATTGCAACCACCGTGAAGAATGTGGCTACCAGCACGGTAACGCTGGAAGCAAGGCCATCCAGGCCGTCTGTAAAGTTTACGCCGTTTACGGTTCCGATTACCGCAATGAACATGACCGGAACTGCAAGCCAGCCTATATTCAGATATTTTCCGCCGGAAAACGGAAGCAGCATCGCAAGGGATACATCCGTAAATTTCAGGATATAGAATGCAAAGATGGCGGTAACAACAATCTGCAGGGCCATCTTCTGCTTCGGGTATAATCCGTCCGAGCGCCTCATCACCACTTTCAGGTAATCATCCAAAAAGCCAATCAAGCCAAATCCCAAGGTTACAAATAATATAGGAAGGATTTTGGGATAATCCTTGATGTAGAACACAGAAGTAATCACAATACTCAGAAGTATAATGACGCCTCCCATGGTAGGCGTCCCTGTCTTCTTAAGATGGGACTTTACGCCGTCTTCCCGCTCTGTCTGGCCCATCTTAAGCCTTCTTAATATCGGTATGATCACCGGCCCCATAATTACGCACAATGCAAAGGATATCAACACTGGTATAAATACTTTATAATCCATAATCCACCTCTTCGTCTCTTTTGTTAATCAGGCAATTTCTTAACCTTACCTAGTATACTTCATTTCCTATTGTTTTTCAATGCCAAGATAGGGCAATATATTCTCAAATATGTTCCCTATGACAGGCGCTGCGATCGTCCCGCCATAATAGACTCCCTGCGGATTATATATGACGCACATCCCCAGCACCTGCGGGTTATCCGCAGGTGCAAACCCAATGAACGAAGAGATATATTTATTGGCGCTTCGTGGCAGCGTCTGGGAGGTAGCCGTCTTCCCGCCTATCCGGAAACCTTCCACCTTGGCGTTTTTCCCGGATCCTTCGGATACCACGCTCTCCAGAAGCATGCGCATGGTAGCGGAAGTCTCTTCTGATACGATATTCTTTTTTTCTTTGTAGCGGAACTCTTCTATTTCTTTTCCTTTCGAATCCAGGACCCTTACCCCGAAGTGGGGCGTCACTCTTCTTCCCCCGTTGATTAAGGAACTGACCGTAGTTGCCATCTGCATCGGGGTAATCTGGAAAGACTGGCCAAAACTCATCGTCGCCAGTTCCACAAGCCCTATATTCTCCTTCTTATGCATGATCGTTCCTGCCTCGCCCGGAAGGTCTACGCCTGTCATATCCATCAGCCCGAACTGCCCGAAATAGTCGTAGAACCGGTCCACTCCCAGCCTCAGCCCGATATCAATGAATACAGGATTGCAAGAATTCTGAATGCCCTGGACAAAAGTCTCTGATCCATGCCCTCCTACTTTATGGCAGCGGATCTTGCGATCCTCCACCACCCGGTATCCGGGACAGCTGAATGTATCATCCAGATGAACCACGCCTTCCTCCAGGCAGGCGGATGCAGTGATGATCTTAAAGGTGGAGCCTGGCTCATAGGTATCATTGATACATCCATTCCTCCACATCTGGTTCAAGGCTTCCTGCTTCTTTTCATCCGTCATAGAATCGCCGCTTTCTCCCGAATTCAAGGTGAAGGGCTCGTTCAGGTTGAACTCAGGCACATTTACCATGGCAAGTATCTCCCCGTTCTGCGGATTCATAAGCAGGATAGCCACCTTGTCTGCCTGCTTTTCTTCCATTACCTTTTCCGCCATCTGCTGGGCATACATCTGGATATTATAATCCAGGCTTACCTGAAGCGTATTTCCCGCTACCGGCTCCACCCTATCTTCCGCCACCCCGTCAAGTTCCACGCCTCTGGCATCCGTTGTCGTCAATATCGTTCCATTAATTCCCTTTAAATATTCCTCATACTTTACCTCGAGTCCGATAATTCCCTGGTTATCTCCGCCGGTAAATCCAAGGACCTTGGAGGCCAGTTCGTTATAAGGATAGTATCGTTTGAAATCTTCATCCACCTTCACGCCTTCCAATTCCAGGTTTCGAATCTTATCCCCGGTAGCCTTATCCACATTCGCCTTGATCCGCTCCATAGAAGACACCTTCTCCACCCTGGCCCGCACCGTCGTCTCGTCCATCTCAAGGGCAGCGGAAAGTTCCCGGATTACGGTTTCCGGATCTTTTACCTGGCTATGGATCACAGAGATGGTACAGACCGTCTTATTAGTAGCCAGGACGGTGCCTCCCGCATCCACAATCTCTCCTCTGGCCGCCTTGATCTCCCGCTCCCTCTCATGAAGGGCTTCCGCCTTCTTCTGGTAGTACTGGGCATCAAATACCATCAGATAGACCAGCCTCCCCACCAGCGCCAGAATGATTGCAGCCGCGCAGATGAATACTACGAATATCTTTTTCTTGTTATACGTTTTATTCTTCATATTGAAAAAACCTCACAAAAGCCGTTTCTATAATTTATTATGGCTTTTGTAAGGTTATTCAGCTAATTTCCCTCAGCGTCCGCTGATTTTTCTATTCCCAGATAAGGGAAGATCTCCGTCATGATCTTGGAGGACAGTTCCGTCGCATAGGAACTAGAGGCCTGTCCCGGCACATTCGGCTCATCTACGACTACATATACCACTACCTCCGGATTTTCCTGGGGCGCATATCCGATGAAAGATACCAGATACTTTCCGTTGCCCCTGGGCAGTTTCTCTGCTGTTCCCGTCTTACCGCCCACATCATAGCCTTCTACAGCTGCCAGGGAGCCAGTACCTTCCTGAACAACGCCCAGCATATAATCTTTCAAGATATCGCTGGTCTCCTTGGATACCGTCTTTTTCATCAATACAGGATCCCTGTTCTCCGTCACATTGCCGTTGTCATCCTGTATCTGTTTTACCACATGGGGCTTATAATAGTCCCCTCCATTGATCAGTGAGCTGAAAGCAGCCACCATCTGGGTCATCGTCACATTAAAGTTCTGGCCAAATGCGTTGGTAGCAAGGCTGGCCGCATCCATATTCTCAGGCGTATACAGAAGTCCTTCGGTAGATCCTTCTCCCGGAAGGTCAATCCCGGTATATTCCCCAAATCCAAATAGTTTCTGATAACGGCAGAATTCTTCCGTGCCAATGCTCTGGCCGATTTCCATCAGCGCGACGTTGCAGGAATTTTCAAGAGACTGCTTCAAAGTCTGCGGGCCGTGTCCATCCCTGTTGCTGCAGTGGATGTCGTGGTCGCCTACATGAAGCACGCCGCCGCATACATAATTCTCGTCCCCGGTCAGAATCCCGGTTTCCAGTCCCGCGGCAATGGTAAATGGCTTAAATGTGGAGCCTGGCTCGTAGGTATCGCTGATGCAGAAATTATTCCACAGTTCATTCAGTTTTTCAATCTTTTCATCATCCGGCATTGCGGCGAGTTCTTCTTCCGAGTAATATTTCGACATATCCCTTGGATTGTTCAAGTCATAATTCGGATAGGAGGCTTCTGCAAGGATCTCTCCATTTTGAGGATTCATTACGATAACCGCCGTATTCTTGCTTCCCTCGCCCGGAGTCGTCTCATTCTTGTGCTCATCATTAAATTCCAGAATGTGCTTTTCCACGATATTCTGCACCTGGAGGTCAATGGTAGAGACCACTGTGCTGCCGTTATCAGCCTCCTTGACCGTACGCTCGAAGGAGGAACTATCATCCAGATACCCATACTCTCTTCCATCCGTTCCATTGAGGATGGAATTATAGGATGCCTCGATTCCATTGCTGCCTACGTTTCCATCGACGGTAAAGCCGATAACATCGCTGGCAAGCGTGTTGTAAGGATACGTCCTGATATAGTCTTCCTCCAGCCAGATTCCCTTCACATCCGGATATTTCTTGTCATCCTTGTCTATTTTCTCAAATTCCTTTGCCTTGGCGTAATCCACGCCTTTCTGCAATATATTATATCTGCTGGACGGGCTCTTATCCATCAGTTCCCGCACCTTGTCTTCTTCGATTCCAAAACAGTCCTTCAGCACTTCAATCGTCGGCTCGATATAATCCTTATCGCTCATCATAACCTTCACATCCAGGATCACGTTATAGACCCTTTCGCTGGTTGCCATCTTCGTACCGTTGCGGTCCACGATATCTCCCCTTTTAAAAGGAATGGTCCTGCTGTCATACTGCTGCTGATCCAGAACCACCTTCGTGTACTTGTCTCCGCTGGCTGCGTTGATATAGGTTATTCTGCCAACTAAGAAAACAAAAGCTAGTACAATTGCCACGAAGAGCATTACTAGCTTTTTTTGCATTCGTTTGGAAAATCTTTTCTTAAAGAAAGTTTTTGTCTGTTTTGCCATATTTCCACCTATTTAGAATTCTTGTCTGACTGGGCAAGCACCCCGTCTTCCGGAATGCTCTCATACTGCTTCACATAATCTGTGGCAGGGTTGTCATATTCTACAACCTGCTGTGGCGAAGCATATACCATTCCCAGATCCGTCTGCGCTTTATCGCGTATCTCGTCCAGATTGACGGAATCCATAATCGCATTATACTTGGTATTATTCTCTTCTTTCATATCCGCCAGTTCTTCCTGCATCGCAGTAATGTTCTTGGAACGGCTGGTGATCCTGGACTGAAGCTGCACATAATTGACGCACACGATCAATGCCATCAATGCTGCTATTGTCAGGAAAACCACGTACGCGGAACTCATATGGAGGGCTTGTCTCCTATTTCTGCGTACCTGGCGGCTTGTCCTTTTCACTGGTCTTTCGGGCGACTTTTCATGGCGTCTCGGCTCATATGCCGGCTTTGTTACCACATTGCCATATACATACATCTGTGCGGACGCGCTGTTTCTTTCACTGCTTCTTCTTGCGTACTGCTGCCTGCCTGCTGAATAATTCTGTCTTGCCGCCATGTTTGTCACCCCTTTCTGTCTTCTATCTATCGGCACTTATCTTCTCTCAAAGATACGAAGCTTCGCGCTCTTTGAGCGGCTGTTTGCCTCCATCTCATACTTGCTTGGAAGGATGGGCTTTCTAGTAACAATACTCCCCTTTGATACGTTCCCGCATACACATACAGGAAAATCCGGCGGACAGGTGCAAGGATTCTCATTCTTCTTGAATGCGCTCTTTACAATCCTGTCTTCCAGCGAGTGGAACGTGATAATGCATAGCCTTCCACCCGGATTCAATAGTTCGATCATGTCGTCCAGCGTATCTCTTAGAACCTCCAGTTCCCGGTTCAATTCAATACGGATAGCCTGGAACGTCCGCTTTGCCGGATGCCCAGACTTCTTCTGGTACTTCATTGGTATGGCCCCTCTGATAATCTCTGTCAGCTGGCCTGTCGTCTCGATGGGACCTTTACCGCGCTGGGCTACGATATGTTTGGCAATGTTCTTGGCAAACTTATCCTCCCCGTAATCTCTGATCACACGGTAAAGATCCATCTCGCTGTAGTCATTGACGATGTCCCTGGCTGTCATTTTCTGACGTGTATCCATCCGCATGTCCAGAGGCGCATCTTCTCGATAGGAAAATCCACGTTCTGCCGTATCCAATTGATAAGATGATACGCCCAGATCCAGGATGATTCCGTCGACCTTGTCAATTCCCAGTTCATGGAGCCGCGACTTCATATCACAATAGTTGCTCCTGACTATGGTGACTTTCTCCCCGAAGTCTTTTAAACGGGCGTCTGCAGCCTCGATGGCCGCCGCGTCCTGGTCTATTCCTATAATACTCCCCTTTGTTCCGAGGCGTGTGCATACTTCATAGGCATGTCCGCCTCCACCAAGCGTCCCATCTACATAGATGCCATCCGGCTTGATGTTTAATCCATTGATTGTCTCATCCAGTAATACTGACTTGTGCTCGAATTCCATATCTTCTCCCTCTAGATACTGAATCCGCTGGCTTCCATATCAGATGCAATATCTTCAATGTTAAGTTCCACTTCAGCATTCTTTTCATCCCATCTTGCTTTGTCCCAAATCTCGGCACGCTTCCCCATGCCGATGAATACTACTTCTTTATCCAGTTTGGCAAAATCTCTCAAAACGGAAGGGATAAGCGTTCTTCCCTGCTTATCCAAGTCTCCGTCAGTTGCGCTTCCTATAAAGAAGTATGCAAGCGCGCGGGCTTTTTTATCTGTGGTCGTGGGTAAGGCGTTAAGTTTCTCTTCAAAGGTGTTCCATTCGTCTTCCGGGTATACATAGAGGCAATTTTCCATTCCTTTTGTTATGACGAAATGCTCCCCTAGATCGTCACGAAACTTGGCCGGAATGATCAATCTGCCTTTTGCATCAATATTATGACTGTACTCCCCTTTCAACATAAGAACTCACCTTCTCCCAGTGGTCTTCCACTTATCTACCACTTTGCTCCACTTCTCACCACTTTCTACCACTTGAAACCATTGTAAACTACTTTTTTATTGTTTTCAAGCCCTTTTTATAATTTTAGGCAAAAAAATAACGGGCAGAATTTCTTCTGCCCGCAATCGCGTCTGTCTTGCTGCTATTCACCTGCTTCAGCCGCATCGGCAAGGTTCTGCGTCAGATCCTTGACAGCAGTATAGTCAATCTGCACCTTATCCTTCGGCTTGTTGGATTCATACGTTCCATAGGCGGAATACCCGATCCACCCGATCAATACAAGTCCCACGACTCCCACCACGCATTTGCGCAGGATGTTCTGGAACTTCTCTTTTTTCAAATTCTTCTTACGGTTTGCTTTTTCCTTCTTATATCTATCTACTTTTTCCTGACTCATAATTTCCGGCTCCTTCTTTCCAGGCTAGAAATATTCTATCACAATCCTGCGGATTATACAACCACAATTATGCCCCCGTCGGACGCATACATGCTGCTGATTCCCGCCGTATCAAGGATCACCACATCCCTGAACTGCGCCTTTGCCATCAGCATCTCCTTCACATATTCCGCTCTGTCCGGGCAGTTGCAATGGGAAATCGCCAATATCTTATCCTTGGAATTCTTCAGATTTTCCACCACGTGATCCGCCATCTTTATCAGCGCTTTCTTGACTCCTCTGGCCTGTCCCAGCTGCTTGATCACTCCATCCTCAGTAGCGCCCATAACCGGCTTGATATTAAGCGCCGTGGCCACGATCGCCTTAAGGCCTGTAAGCCGTCCGTTCTTTCTTAGCGTCTCCAGAGTCTCCAGTACAAAATACGTGTCCTGCTGGGCGATATATGCTTCCACCTCGTCTACGATTTTCTGAAACTCCATGCCTTTTTCCTCGCACTCGGCAATCTTCATGGCTATCAGGGTCTCTCCCACTGATGCGGACCGTGAATTAAACACATAGATATCTTTCTCTCCATGCTCTTCATGATACAGATTCTTCCCCAGCATGGCGCTGTTGTAAGAACCGCTTAATTCTGCCGACAGGGTTACCGCATATACATGATCCGCATCACAGCAGTATCCTTGCATATATCTTTCCGGAGATGGGCAGGATGACTTGGGACATTCCGGCGAGGATGCCACCAGTTTCAGAAAGCCTGCCTGGTCAAATGTCTCGTCATCGATAATATGGTGTCCTGCTACATCTATCTCTAATGATGCCGTCTCAAAATATCCGGACACCTTCATATCTTCTGTCAATTCTCCACAACTGTCAACAATGATCTTATAACTCATATCGTTCCTCCCGGCATGCAGACATCTATATGTTTTAGCATGTCATCTATTTCTATTATATGTAGTTTTGAATACTACATTATTCATCATAGCATATTTATGCCAGAAAGAAAAGTATTTTATTCGCTGATTTTGATTCTCTGCGATACCCCCAGCGCAATCCCCATCTCCGCCATCAAAAACAGAATCGAGGTTCCTCCGTAACTGATAAACGGAAGCGTGATTCCCGTCGTAGGAATCAGATTGATGACAACCGCCACATTCAATACTACCTGAAGGGCGATATGGGCAAAGATTCCTGTTACGATCAAGGATCCATAAAGATCCGGCGCATTCTGGGCAATAAACAGAAGTCGAAACAGCAGCATTCCGAATAGCACCAGGACGATGATCGCTCCGAACACGCCCAGTTCCTCACATATAATAGAAAGAATCATATCATTCTGCACTTCGGGAATGATCATCTTCTGCGCGCTGTTGCCCAGTCCCTTGCCGAAGAATCCTCCGGAACCAATGGCATAGAGGGCCTGCATGATCTGGTATCCGCCCTCTGAGGCATGCTCTTCCGGATTCAGCCATACCAGAATTCTTCGCAGGCGGAAGTTCTCGCTGGTTGCAAGCGCCATTCCCAGTATCTTCACTCCCACCAGAATCACTGCCAGTCCGGCAATAACGATGGCGATGAAGGGCTTCGTCTTCGGATGTACGACGAATACCATAATGCATGAGATTCCCATAACGATAATGGCAGTACTCAGGTTATCTGTAAGAAAAAGGACGCAGGCCGCAGAGAAGCCGCCCCACAGGAGGACCTGTCCAATGCCTCTTAGCGTCTTTATCTCCTTGCCCATCTTGCAGATCAGCACCGGTATGAACAGAATCACTGCAATCTTCGCAATCTCCGATGGCTGCAACTGCTGATCAAAAGGAAGCTTGATCCAGCGCTTGGCGCCATTTACCTCTTTTCCGAGAGGCGTCTTTACCAAAAGCATCATGAATACGGAGAAGAAATAAATCGGCTTTGCCCATTTAATATAGGCATGATAGTCTATCTTCATAACTATATACATGCCGATAAATCCAACGATGCAGAACAGAATCTGCCGCTTAAAATAATGCATGCTGTCCCCATAATTTACCAAAGCGCTGTAGGCGCTTGTGCTATACAGCATCACCAGGCCGAAACAGGACAGGAATATCAGCACGGCCAGCAAGCTATAGTCAAAATAACTGACGGCATTTGTTCGCTTTTTTCTTGTTTCTTTTTTTCTAGCCATATTTTACACTCCAATCGTATCTATTATACTCAGATACAGAGGTAAAAACAACCAGGAATCCCTATATTCTCTCGTGGAATGTCCGGGAGATCACTTCTTTTTGCTGTTCTTTTGTCAGCTTGTTAAAGTTGACCGCATATCCGGACACCCGGATCGTAAGGTTCGGATACTTTGCCGGATTGTTGTAGGCATCTACCAGCGTGTCGCGGTTTAAGACATTTACATTCAGGTGATGTGCCATCTGTCCAAAGTATCCATCCAGAACCGCAGTCAGATTCGCCAGCCTCTCTTCCTCCGTCTTGCCCATGGCCTGAGGCACGATGGAGAAGGTGTTGGAGATCCCATCCTTGCAGTATTGGTAGGAAATCTTGGCCACAGAGTTCAGGGATGCAAGCGCGCCGTTTATGTCTCTTCCGTGCATTGGATTTGCCCCGGGGGCAAACGGCTCTCCTGCTTTTCTCCCGTCAGGGGTGGCTCCCGTCTTCTTCCCGTACACCACGTTCGACGTGATGGTCAGGATCGATAGCGTCGGCTCTGCATCTCTGTACAGTTTCTGCTTCTTAAGCTCTTCATAGAACAGTCTTACCTGCTCGCTGGCAATCTGGTCTGCCCGGTCGTCATCATTTCCAAAGGCCGGATACTCCCCGATAATCTCATAATCCGTAATCAGCCCCGTCTCCTCATCGCGGATACATCTGACTTTTGCATGCTTGATGGCTGACAATGAGTCTGCAAGTACGCTCATTCCTGCAATGCCAAATGCCATATACCGATGCACGTCCGTATCATGAAGCGCCATCTGGGTCTTCTCATATGCGTACTTGTCATGCATATAATGAATCACATTCATCGTATTGGCATACATATTCGCAAGCCAAGGGCGGTAGATATCAAGTAGTTCCATAACCTTGTCATATTCCAGATACTCGCCCTGGTATGGCTCATGTTTCGGTCCCACCTGCATATTATGCTTCTCGTCTTTTCCTCCGTTGAGCGCCATCAGAAGCATCTTGGCCAGGTTCGCCCTTGCGCCAAAGAACTGCATCTCTTTTCCGATTCTCATAGCCGAAACGCAGCAGGCGATTCCATAGTCATCCCCGAACTGCGGACGCATCAGGTCATCATTCTCATACTGGATGGCATCCGTATCGCAGGATACTTTTGCACAGAAGCGCTTGAAATTCTCCGGCAGATTCTTTGACCACAGTACGGTCAGGTTTGGTTCTGCTGATGGCTTCAGGTTATAGAGCGTATGCAGCATGCGATAGCTGTTCTTGGTCACCAGCGTGCGTCCGTCCTCGCCCATGCCTCCTATGGATTCCGTAATCCACATGGGATCTCCAGCAAATAGATCATTGTATTCCGGCGTTCTCAAATGCCTGGCCATGCGAAGCTTCATCACGAAGTCATCCACGATCTCCTGAACCTGTGTCTCATCTAAGATGCCTCTTTCAAGATCCCTTTCAAAATAAATATCCAGGAAGGTAGAGGTTCTGCCCAGGCTCATCGCTGCGCCATTCTGTTCCTTGATCGCTCCCAGATACGCAAAGTAGAGCCATTGAACCGCTTCTTTTGCATTCTGGGCCGGCTGGCTGATGTCATAGCCGTACATGGCGGCCATTTCCTTTAATTTTCCAAGGAAATTAATCTGCTGATACAGTTCCTCCAGCTGGCGGATGTGATCCACATCCATCGTCTCCATACTGATTCTGTCTTTATCTTTCTGCTTTTCTTCAATCAGGCGGTCCACGCCGTAAAGGGCCACTCTTCTATAATCTCCGATGATGCGTCCTCTTCCGTATGCATCCGGAAGGCCTGTGATCAGCCCGCAGTGCCTTGCCGCCTTGGTGGCTTTGTTATAGACGCGGAACACACCGTCATTGTGCGTGGTCCTGTATTGAAACTCGTCTTCTACCTTCTGGGACAATTCGTAGCCATAAGCCTTGCAGGCTTCTCTTGTCATCCGAAGTCCGCCAAAAGGATTGACGCCGCGCTTTAGCGGCCTGTCCGTCTGCAGCCCTACGATGATCTCCTTGTCTTTGTCGAGATAGCCGGGCTTATAGTTCAAAAGAGAGGTAACCGTATGGGTGTCAATATCCAGCACTCCGCCAAACTCTCTTTCCAGCACCAGCAGATTCTCGAATTTGTGCAGCAGTTCCTCCGTGCGTCCGGTAGCCGGCTTAAGGAACTCTTCGTTTCCTTCATAAGGCGCATAGTTCCTCTGGATAAAGTCGCGTACATTGATCTCTTCCTGCCATTTTCCTGTCTGAAATCCTTCCCATTGTGTAAACATCTGATACTTCCTCCTATATTCTGAATATGACACCAATTCGCTGCTGCTCTCCTTTTATCCTGGTAATGATGGACAAAAAAGAGCAGCATCAAAAAACGATGCTGCCCAGACGGTCGGCTTGATTACAGATCTTCATTCCCTTGTGGTACTCCACATTATCCGTCAGTAATGAAGACCTTTGTCTACTTGTATGAGGAGTATAACATCAGAAAGCCTCAAGTGTCAATTCGTCATTTTTACTAAATTTTATATTACAGCATCTCTCTCTGGCAAGCTGTGCGGGCTGCAATCCGTCCAAAGCACAGGGCATGCCCAAGGCTATAGCCGCATGCAGGAACACCGTGGCCAAAATTGCCTGTATTCGCCACTTCTCCTGATGCAAACAGTCCGGGGATGATTCGTCCCTCCTGATCCAGGACTCTTCCTGTAATGTCAATCTGAAGGCCGCCAAATGTTATGGAGGTGGCCGGCTTTAAGAATACCGCATAATAATCAGGGCCTTTCAATTCGTGCATCTGGCCTGCCGGCTTTTCGAAGTCTTCGTCAAATCCTGCGCGGCACAGTTCATTATAGCGATTCACCGTATTTTCCAGAACCTCCGGGTCAACGCCCATCTTTCCTGCCAGTTCCTTTATGCTGCCGGCCTTGGGGGTATCTGGCAGGGTAAGCGCATAATTCAGCAGCTGGAAGGGCTCGTCGCCGCAGGTGATATACCATGCGCCAGCGCTTCCCGTACGCGCAAGTTCGGCCCCAACCAGGCTGTGGAACTGATATTCATTACAGAACCGTTTCCCGCTGCGGGTCACGATCAGCCCTGACTCTTCATTGACGCCTGCCCCGCTTCGATCATGAAGCAGCATGGTCTGGAGATAGGGATGCTGGTAATTTCTTGCCCCAATGGCTTCAGCAGCCCAGATTCCATCTCCCTGACTGGAATCCGGACAGTTATAATAGTAGTCCTTCATCCACGGAAACTTGGATTCTACCAGTTCCCTGTTGGCTGCATATCCGCCTGTCCCCAGAATTACTCCCTGGCTGGCGTGGAAAGTCACGGTGCTGCCATCTTGCGTATCTACTGCTTTGGCTCCAACGACTCTTCCATCTTCTCTGATCAATTCTGACAGCGCCGTATTCAGAAGCGTAGTGCCGCCCAGTTCATGGAACCGGTTATTCAGCGGAACGATGAAGCTGCCGCCCCATCCCATGGTCTGCCCTTCTCCGCCGATGCAATTGTGTATCCTCCATGGCAGTTGAGAGCCATGGGGCGCCTCTAAATCCTGTACCTCATGCCCCATCTTGATCAGCCATTCCAGGTTCTCATTGGCATGATAGCAGAAATAGTTGATCTTGGGATCATCCAGGAATCCGCCAGCTGCATTTTTCAAGAATCCGAACAGTTCCTGAGGCGAGTCATAGATTCCCTGCTCTCTCTGCATACGGGTATCTGCCGCAATCAGCTTGCCTCCGGATATTGCGGAAGATCCTCCTACGATTCCCTGCTTTTCCACCAGAACAACCTTGACCCCGCAATCTGCGGCTTCCACGGCCGCGGACAGTCCTGCCAGGCCGCTGCCGAATACGACCACATCTGCGTCAATCGTACGGTCCGGCTTCTTCGCGGGAACCGGTACCGGAACCTTCTTTAAGGCATCTGCATCCCCTCCGGCCTGCTCTACGCATGAGGCGACCGCATGCACGATAGCGCCGCACACTACTTCCGCTCCCACCACCATAGGAACTGCCAGCGACTGATGCTCGATAATCTTAGGAATGTAATATTCAAAAGGCGAACTCTCCAAGCCATATGCCTGCCCGTAGATTTCCTTATGCTTAACAATCTTAATGTCCGTGATCCGATCCTCTGAGAATGTAACCTCCAATATCACCTTTCCTCTTACTCCATAGCCTTTTCCGGTATATGTCCCGGGTGTATAACTTGCCATATTATCCGCTCTCCTTTCTTCATCTCTTCTGTGTTATAAATCCACCATAATTTCCTGGGATTGCAAAGTCAACAGGCTTGCAAAGAATCATATACTATGCCGTTTTTTTGTCGCTTCCCTATGCGCTAAATATGTGGAAACTGTCATCTGCCGCTGGCTTTTTGAATCTCTCCTCTTCCGCCGGAATGCTCACATCTTATCGGTTTTTCCATACACTGTTATTGTAAACGTTTATGGAAGGAGCAAAGCATATGCCTAATTATCGCTATAACACATCTGATTGTACAAGACGCGGCCAAAGCGGCTGCAGCCGACAGACTTCGCCTGCGGCTGCTTCTGTCCGTCCGATGTCAAGCAAGCCGACATGCTGCGACGACAGAGCAGAATATGATGAGCTTAATGGCCTGCCAATCGCTATGGCTTACGTGCCATGGCAGCAATGGCGGGCAATTTATGAAGTGGAAAAAGGATTCCACAGGGGTACGATATTCGAAGAATTAGATAAGCCATTCAAAGGGATAGGAGGTTGCTGCAAATGACAGATAACAGGCCTTGCCGCAAAGATTTATTAGACTGGATCAACGTAGTCAGTTTTGCAGTAGATGACGTGAAACTGTTCCTGGATACGCACCCCTGCAACAAAGAGGCAATGGAATTCTTCGACGAATTCAAAAAGCAGCGCGTCCAGGCGCTGAAGGAATACGCCAAATATTATGGTCCTCTTACGCTTGATACCGCAAGCACTTGCACCGAACGCTGGAATTGGATCAACGAGCCATGGCCATGGCAGGAAGGGGGATGCTAATATATGTGGAATTATGAGAAAAGACTCCAACATCCGGTAAGAATCACACAGACCAATCCCAAGATCGCTCAGGTCATCATCAGCCAGTTTGGCGGTCCTGATGGGGAACTGGCCGCATCTATGCGATATCTCTCCCAAAGATACACAATGCCTTACAAAGAGGTAACTGGCATCCTGACCGATATCGGCACGGAAGAACTGGCGCACATGGAAATGGTATGCGCCATCGTCCATCAGCTGACCAGGAATCTTACCCCGGAAGAAATCGAGAAATCCGGCTTTGATAAATATTATGTAGACCATACCCTGGCTTTATGGCCACAGGCCGCAAGCGGGGCGCCATGGACCGCCACCTATCTCCAATCCAAAGGCGATCCTATCACCGATCTGCACGAAGACATGGCAGCGGAGCAGAAAGCAAGAACAACATACGACAACATCCTGCGCCTCGTAAAAGACCCTGAAGTCTGCGAGCCGATCCGCTTCCTCCGGGAACGGGAAATCGTTCACTTCCAGAGATTCGGCGAATCCTTAAGAATCGTACAGGACAATCTGGACAGCAAGAATTTCTATGCCATCAACCCAGAGTTTGATACCAGGCCCTGCGGCAAATAATTGCCCTGCCTCTAATGCCGCTTCTTTGCGGCAAAAAAACGATGCCGGTACTTTAAAAGTATCGGCATCGCATTGATTTATCTTTTATTTCAACAGCATAAATACAATCAGCGCAGCCACGATCAAAATAGCGATCGCAAGAATAATGATCGGCGCTTTTGACATCTTCTCTTCCTCTTCATAGTCATAAAAGTCGTCATCCGGCTCTTCCTGGCGTCTTGGCTTCTTCTTTCTGCTCTTGCCATCATCGACAGCCAGCATGTCGTCATAAGCTTTGCGCATCTCGTCTTCACGTTTCTTCCGCACATGCTTTGGCGGGATGTTGGAATATCTCTGCTCTTCTTCCTCTTTCTGCTGCATCTTTTTTTGCGGAACCTTGAATTTCTTCTTGCAGTTATAGCATAAAAGATAGTTCGGATCCTTTTTTCCTGGTCTTAACTCCTGACCGCATATTGGACATTTCATCGGAACGTGCCCCTCCTCGTATCGTGATAGTATTCTTACAGTCCACAGGCTGCTTTCATATGCAAATATGATTTCATAGGGACATTATAATACATCCGACATAAAATATCAAAAAGAATCTGAAAATATTAGCATAATGGATATTTTTCCGTCAACCCTGCTACCATTCTCCTGGCCTTTCCTATATCTTCTTCGCTCTTTAACACAAGGAAGATACATTCTGCAATAACGTCCATATCTTCCTCGGTCATGCCTCTGGTGGTGACTGCCGGCGTGCCAAGCCTGATGCCGCTGGTCACAAACGGAGACCTTGGCTCATTAGGTATGGTATTCTTGTTGCATGTGATATGCGCATCATCCAGACGCTTCTCCAGTTCTTTTCCTGTCACCTCTTCTTTGCTTAGATCTACCAGCATCAGGTGATTGTCCGTTCCGCCGGATACGATCTTCACGCCTCTTTGCATCAGCCCTTTGCAAAGCGCCTGCGCATTCTTCAAGATCTGCTGCTGGTATTCCTTGAATTCTGGCTCCAACGCCTCTTTGAAGCATACCGCTTTGGCAGCAATTACATGTTCCAGCGGGCCTCCCTGGGTTCCTGGGAATATTGCCTTGTTAAAGTTAAACATCTCCTGCGCCTCCTGGTTCCAAAGCATCATTCCTCCCCTTGGCCCCCTCAGCGTCTTGTGCGTCGTGGTTGTCGTCACATGAGCATAGGGGATGGGGCTTGGATGAAGCCCTGCTGCCACAAGGCCTGCAATGTGCGCCATATCCACCATAAGATAAGCCCCCGCCTCATCTGCAATTTCCCGGAAACGCTTAAAATCAATGGTCCTTGCATAAGCGCTGGCTCCTGCTATGATCAGCTTCGGCCGTTCTTTTAAAGCGATCTCCCTCACCTTATCATAATCTATAAAGCCATCATTATTGACTCCATAAGAGACGATCTCAAAGTATTTGCCGGAAAGGTTCACCGGAGAGCCATGGGTCAAATGGCCGCCATGATCCAGATTCATTCCCAGAACCTTATCTCCGGGCGTCAGCATCGCAAAAAACGCTGCCAGATTCGCCTGGGCGCCCGAGTGCGGCTGCACGTTGGCGTAGTCGCATCCATACAGCTTCTTCGCACGCTCTCTTGCCAGATCCTCTACGATATCAATACACTGGCAACCTCCATAATACCTTCTGCCCGGATACCCTTCTGCATACTTGTTGGTCAGCGGGCTTCCCATGGCTGCCATAACTGCCTTGCTTACCCAGTTTTCAGATGCAATCAATTCGATATGAGAATTCTGTCTTTCCATCTCTTTCTTGATTGCATCTGCAATCTCGCTGTCTACCTTTTTAATCTCGTCAAAATCATACATTCCAGTACCTCCTAAGGTGTGTTTCCTAGCTGGGTACTATTATAGCATTATTGCGCATTAGTTCCAAGAGTAACTTCTACATCATTTTTCTCATATTCCCCGTTCTTGCCAGGAGTCTGGACGGTCAATGTAACCTTTTCGCCTGCCTTGTAATACTGCAGCTGTTCTTGCAGGGTACTCATGCTGTTGATCTCTGTCCCGTCAAGGCCTGTAATGACCGCCCCTTTGGAGATGCCTGCCTTCTGTGCTGCTCCGCCTGAGATCACTTCTGATACATATACGCCTGTAGGCATATTGTACATCTCGGCGCTGTCAGCCGTAACATCCACGCCCTGGATTCCGATATAGCCTCTTTCATTTTCTGCAACCTTCGTCTTGGTCTTCTGATTCATAAGGTTCGTAATAATATCGCTTGCATCAGAGATCGGGATTGCATAACCCATGCCTTCTACGGTATCGGTAGCCACTTTGGCGGAATTGATCCCGATGACCTCTCCTTTGGCATTGAGAAGCGCGCCGCCGCTGTTGCCGGGATTGATTGCCGCATCCGTCTGGATCAGCTTGCCGTCAAAGCCGTTTAATTCCCTGTTGGTTGCTGAGATGATGCCGGTTGTAACAGACTGCCCGTAGCCCAGGGCATTTCCGATAGCGATGGCCGGCTCTCCAACCTGAATCTGCGTGGAATCCCCGAGGGTAGCCACCGCGATCGCATCCATGGTAGAATCCTTGATATCGCTAAGTTTCACGGCTACTACTGCCAGATCCTTTGCCGCATTGGTTCCTTTGACATTGGCCTCCACGCTTTCCTCATCTATAAAGGAAACAGTCAGCGTATCATTTCCTTCCACCACATGGTTATTTGTAACGATCAGAAGTTCCGTATCGTTCTGTCCGATAATAATGCCGGAGCCTACGCTCTCGCTTTTCTGTTCCTGCACGCCCCCGAAGAAGTTCTGCACTTGCTGCACGCTCATGTTTGTAATCGAGACTACGGAAGGCATTGTATTTTTAGCAATGTCGGCTATATCCGAGGCCACCTTGCTATCCGCTGACGTGGTAAGTTTGGTGCTGTCCACGGTAGCCGTCTGCTTTGCCTTTTTGGCGCTGTTCGAAGTGCCGATAATCTTTCCCGCAACGATGTTGCTGGTCTGGAATGCCGCGCTTGCCACCAGGCCGAACACCAGTCCGAGGCAGGCTGTCTTGACCCATTTGGGAGTGCCTTTCTTATTCTTCTTACGAGGCTCTTTTAAGTCCGGGCCTCCCGCATTCTGATTATTTTCATCCTGTTCCGGTGTATAATAAGTATATTGATTTTCCATATAAAAGTCTCCCTTCATCTATTTATCTTTGTCTATGTATGTAGTCTACTGCCAAATTGTGTTTAAATTGTGATGAAAGAATGACGAAACGATTAAATCCAATTCCCTATTAATTCCCGTATCTTTTCCTCGCTGCCCTTCATAGAGCCCTGCGCCATTTCCGGCTTTCCGCCGCCTCTTCCCTCAAATGCCTCATTCAGCATCCTGCACAGAGGACGGACGTCTTCCCTTCCGCTCCCTATGACATAACGGTAGCCCAGATCATCGGTTCCTGTAAACACCGCACATACTACCGCGCCTCTTCCCAGCAGCAGGTTCATGAGATCTCTTGGAGCATTTCCTGAAAGCGACGGGTCGAATACAGCCGTCACCTTGCCTTCCACAGGAATCTGTGCCGCCTGATAAGACAGCAGTTTCTTCTGGAGGGAGGCCAGTTTTCCCTTCAGGCTGGCCTGTTCTTCCTTCATACGCTCCACCGCGTCAGCTACTTCATATTCCTTGGCACACAGAAGCGCGGATATCCTCTTGGCATTTTCATCCTTGATCTCATAATCCAGAAGCGCCCTGCGGCCGCAGAGCATGCTGATGCGTTCTCCGCCTTTATACTTTGCCATGCCCACCAGCTTGATCAGCCCGATCTCTCCAGTCCGCTTCACATGTGGCGCGCAGCAGGCGCACACATCGTATCCTGGTACCGTCACGATACGGACCTGGCCGTCGATCTCAATCTTGCTGCGGTACTCGAGTTCTTTTAATTCCTTTTTGGAAGGATAACTGATCTGGATATCCAGATTCTGAAAGACCGCCCGGTTAGCCTCCTGCTCGATCTCTTTTAATGCTTCCCTTGGAATGGGCCCGTTAAAATCCATGGTGCAGTAATCGCTGCCCAGGTGGAAGCCTACATTGTCATAGCCAAATCGCCGATGGATCAGGCCGGAGACCATGTGCTCTCCCGTATGCTGCTGCATCCTGTCGAATCGCTGTGCCCAGTCGATCCTGCCTGCTACCATTCTGCCGATTTCCAGCGGCGCCGCCGTCGTGTGGAAGATCACATCTTCCCGCTCCTTTACATCCAGCACTTCTACGTCATCCAGATATCCGGTATCCGCATACTGGCCGCCCCCTTCCGGGAAAAAGGCGGTGCGATCCAGCACCACCTCATACTTGTCTTTTACCGGACGGCAATCCAGCACTTCTGCCTCAAATTCTTTCCTATGGCTGTCATTATAATATAATCTGTCCGTCACGTCCTACATCCTCTCCGGCGCTTCAAATCCCAGCACGTCTATGCATGCTTCCAGCACTTTTTTTGCCAGTATCAGCAAGGCAATGTAACTCTTCTGCCTGGCCTCGTTCTCTTCTGATAGAATCTTCGTCTCGTGATAGAAACGGTTAAATGCATTGGCCACGTCGTAGATATATGCGCATACCTTATGAGGCGCCAGTTCTTCATATGCCGTCTCCATTACCTCATTATATTTTGCCACTTCCAGCATCAGAGCCTTCTCGCTCTCATTATGGGCGCTCTCGATCGCAAGTCCTTCAAAGGATTTCCCCTGTGCCTGATATTTATTCAGGATGGACTTGATTCGGACGATGGTATACAGGATATAAGGCCCTGTGTTGCCCTCAAAAGAAGTGAACCGGTCCACATCGAATACATAATCTTTGGATGCCTGGTTTGACAGGTCTCCATACTTGATTGCCGACATGCCCACGATCTTTGCCGTCTCTTTTGCCTCATCCTCTGCCACGGTACGGTTCTCGGCAATCTTCTTATACATCTCCTCTTCAATCTCCGCAATCAGGTTCTCCAGGCGCATGACACCGCCCTCCCTGGTCTTGAAAGGCTTTCCATCCTTGCCGTTCATAGTACCAAAGCCCAGGAATCTTAAATGCGTCTCCTCTGGCACGATCCCCGTCTTCTTAGACGCGCGGAATACCTGCAGAAAATGCAGTTCCTGGCGCTTGTCCACTACATAGATGATCTTATCCGGATGGTAATCCGCTTCCCTTTGCACCAGGGTCGCCAGATCCGTAGTTCCATATAAGGATGCTCCGTCGGATTTCTGTATCATGCAAGGCGGCACTTCCTTGGTATCCGTCTCTTCCTGGACGTCTATCACCAGCGCCCCTTCATCAATGTGCGCGTATCCTTCCTTTTTCAGACGCTCGATCATATCCGGAATATAGGCCTGGGCATCTGCCTCGCCCTTCCACAGGTCGAATTCTACATTCAGGTTGGCATAGTTCCTCTTCAAATCAGCCACAGATATATTCATGATGTGATTCCACACTGCCGTATAACCCCGGTGCCCGTTTTGCAGCAGATAGGTTGCATTTAGCGCCTCTTCTCTATATGTCTCATCCTCTTTTGCCTTCTGGCTTGCCGTGGGGTAGATCTCTTCCAGCTCGCTGATGGTAAATGGCGCCTCGCTTGGATACTCTCCCTGGAAATTATCATCAAAATACGGAAGCTGCGGCTTACGCTCCCGAAGTTCCGTTATGATCAGTCCCATCTGGTATCCCCAGTCGCCCAGATGGATATCTCCCAGAACCTCATGTCCCATCTTTCTGGCAATCCTCTTAATACTCTCCCCGATGATCGCGGAACGCAGATGGCCTACATGAAGCGGCTTTGCCACATTGGGCCCGCCATAATCTACCAGAATCATCTTTGGCTCTTTTGCTTTTTCTACTCCCAACTCGTCGTCTGCCCCCATATCATTCAGGAACCCGGCCACATAGTCATTCCTGAGTTTCATATTAATAAAGCCTGGCTTTACCGCATTTACTTCCTCAATGCATCTGCTGTCCTTTAAGTTCTCTGCCACGGCCTCGGCGATCATGATCGGTGCCTTCTTATATGCCTTTGCTCCCGCCATAGCGCCGTTACATTGAAATTCGCACAAGTCCGGGCGGTTCGAAAGGGTCACCTTTGCATAGGACCTTTCATATCCAGCTTTTTCAAATGCCTCCGCCAGTTCGTCTGCAACGAGATCTATTATTTTCTTCATCTTGATTCCTCCTTGTTGATCTGAATAATATCTTTGAAATCCAGTATACTATTACAGTCTCATTTAGTTATTTTATCACAAGGATTTCCAGGCAACAACCATATCTTAAAACTCTTATTGCAAAAAATCCAGGAAAGTGCTATATTATTAGTAACAATTATTATTATTAAATAAAGGAGGATTTCTTATGAACCCAAACGTTTTTCGCAACCTGTCCTATGGCGTCTATGTAGTGTCTTCCCTTGATGGAGACCGCAATACCGGCTGCATCGCCAACAGCATCATGCAGATCACCTCATCCCCTGCTACAATCGCCTTAAGCATGAATCATGATAACTATACCAATTCCTGCATTTCAAGGACCGGCAAGTTCGCCATATCCATTCTGTCGGAAACTTCCGACCCAGGCCTGATCGGATGCTTCGGCTTCCGTACAGGAAGGGATGTCAATAAATTCGATGACATCGATTACACCGTCAAAGAAGGACTTCCCATCGTCAAAGATTCCTGCGGCTATATCGTCTGCCGCCTCATTGATAAGATGGAGGCCTCGACCCACACCGTCTTTTTAGGCGAAGTTATCGACGGGGACGTCATTGGCTCAGATCCTGCCATGACCTATTCCTATTACCATAAGGTTGTAAAAGGCAAGAGCCCCAAGAACGCTCCTACCTATCTTCCTCAGGAAGACGAGCCTGCCAGCGATTCCGGCGCAAAGTGGGTATGCAGCATCTGCGGATACGTCTACGATGGGGATATCCCCTTCGAAGAACTTCCAGATACCTACGCCTGCCCGATCTGCCATCAGGGAAAAGATAAATTCCTAAAGACCGGCGATTTATAATTACAGATGCGCGGACGCTATGCCGGCCGGAAGGGAATCCCTCCTCTTTGGGGTTCCTTCCCGTCCGGCTTTTCTTCTGCCTTTTCCCATTCATATTTCATCTTACCCTTGACATTTCCCCTCACATGTATTATTGTACTATATAGATAATACAACAGATCTCAAAAGCGAGGTGAAGAGAATGCCATGGGATTTAGATAATGACCGCCCAATCTATCTTCAGCTGATGGAAAAGATCCAGCTAGATATCGTGGCCGGCGTATATAAGCCAGGGGACAAGCTGCCCTCTGTCAGGGATCTTGCACTGGAAGCCGCAGTCAATCCCAATACGATGCAGAAAGCCCTGTCCGAGCTGGAGCGCAATGGACTTGTACATTCCCAGCGGACCAGCGGCAGGTTTATTACGGAGGATGAGAAGATGCTGAAACACTTAAAAGAGAGTCTCGCCAGTGAGCACATCCGGGAATTCATTGAAAAGATGAAGCAGTTAGGCTTTCAGGAGGAAGAGACTCTGCGTTTAATACAGGAAGCTATAAAGGGGGAACACTAATATGAATCCAATCTTGGAATGCGTTGGTCTTTCTAAGAAATATAATAACAACTTTTACGCCCTAAACAATCTGAACCTTACCTTGGAGCAAGGTCAGATCGTAGGGCTGCTTGGGCCAAATGGAAGCGGAAAGACTACGCTGATCAAGCTGATCAATGACGCGCTGGTACCTACCCAGGGAAAGGTGCTGATCGATGGGAAGGAGCCCGGAGTCGCTACCAAGAAGATTATCTCCTACCTTCCCGAGCGAACCTATCTGGACGATTCCATGAAGGTCAGGGATATTATCCAATACTTTGCTGATTTTTATGACAATTTTGTGACAGACAGGGCCTATCAGATGCTGACGGATCTGGAGATCAATGCCAATGCCCGTTTAAAGACCTTATCTAAGGGCACGAAGGAAAAGGTGCAGCTGATTCTGGTCATGAGCAGGGATGCAAGGCTGTACATCCTGGATGAGCCAATCGGCGGCGTAGATCCAGCTGCAAGAGATTATATCCTTCACACGATTCTCAGCAACTACAATGAGAATGCCACAATCCTTATCTCCACGCATCTGATTCATGACATCGAGAACATACTGGATCGGGTGCTGTTCATCCGTCAGGGTCAGGTGGCGCTCAATGCGACGGTAGATGAAATACGCCTGGAGCAGGGCAAGTCTGTTGATGGGTTATTCCGGGAGGTGTTCAGATGTTAGGAAAACTGATAAAATACGACATGAAAGCACTGAACCGCTTTCTTATTCTTATCCACGGGTTTCTTCTGTTTGCCGCGCTGCTGGTACGCTTCTTCCTGACCGGGCGCGTGCTTGTGGAGACCCCGAAGGACGGTACATTGCTGGGCTTATCCTTCCTGCTGTTCTTCCTGATTATTATGGGCGTATCATTTGGAACCTTTATAGTGATCGCCGTCCGTTTTTACAAGAACCTGTTCTCTGATGAGGGCTACCTTACCCGCACGCTTCCGGTCACCAGCGGCCAGCATCTGCTGTCCAAGACGATTGCCGGCAGCATCTGGGGAAGCCTCGATATGATTCTGCTGCTTGCGTCCTTTTATATTATTTCTGCCACTCCGTTCGTGGTGGACGCATTCAACAGTAATAAAGACCAGATTCTCAGGGAACTGGGAGTCACCGGCAAATACGCCGGGGTATCCTTGGGCGCCATCGTGGCCGGACTCTTATTCTTCCTGATCATCAGCGCTATTAGCAGTGTGCTCACGATCTATGTTTCCATCATACTTGGGCAGTTATTCTCCGGCCACCGCATCCTGGGAGCCGTGGTTTCTTATTTTGCCCTTACCACGGTCGTATCCGTCATATCCTTTGTCGTCATGGTAATCTATGGATCGTTCTCGGATACATTCTTGATTGCAAGCAGTTCTGCCCCGCCAGCGGACTTTAACTTCATCGCCTACATGATCGATATACTGAAGGTCACCACCGTCTTATCGCTGGTAGTCGATGTAGTGTTTTATATCTTGTCCTACTACATTATGAAAAAGAAGATCAACTTAATCTAATCAGCCAAAAGGCCATGAGTTCCGAGCGAACCTCATGGCCTTTTTATGAATCTCTTATTAGAATACAGCCTGGATTAGTACCATATAGAGGATCGTCCCGGCGCCGATGCTCAGAAGATTGTTCCTCTTCCAGACGTGCAGTCCGGCCGTAACCGCCACCGCTATGGCCTCAGGCAGCCCATGGGGCGCCTTCATCACGGGCGTAGCCTTCAGGCAGTATACCACCAGCATCCCGATTACCGCCGGAGTCAGTACCTTCCCCAGGTACTGGATCACGGCCGGAATCTCTTTCCCTTTCGGGAAGATCAGAAAGGGAACCACTCTGGTCGCAAATGTAGTCAAGGCAACCGTCAGGATCACAAGAAATGACATTGCTGCACTTATTGGCATGTCCCATCCACCTGCCTTTCCAGCCTGGTCCTTGCGATAAAAAGAACCAGAATGATTAAAATCATGGACGGCAGCACGAAACTGTCCATCCCGAATATCTGCAGGCAGATAAAGGATGCGGCCACGCCGATCATCTCTGGAATACAGTTCTTGCGATCCATCCACTGCTCTACAAATATTACCACGAACAAGGCTGTCATGGCAAAATCAATTCCTTCTGAATTAAAGGGAATCAGCGTTCCGGAGAGCCCGCCGATGGCGGAGCCGATGACCCAGTAGGACTGGTTCATGATGGATATGGCAAACAGGAATTTTTCTTCCTCCACCCCTTCTGGGACGTTTGTAGTACAAAGCAGAGAATAGGTCTCCTCCGTAAGCCCAAATATCATATACCAGCGTTTCTTTCCCATATTATGAAATCTCTCCAGCAGCGATATTCCGTAGAATATGTGTCGCACGTTCACCATCAGCGTCATGAATATCACCTGGATAAGTGAAATCCCAGGCACAAAAAAATTCACAGCCAGGTATTGTCCTGATCCAGCGTAGACCAGCAGGCTCATCAGCATTGCCCAGAGAAAGGAATATCCCTTCTCTGCATACATCACGCCAAATGCTATCCCGATAAACAGATAGCCGGTCAGTACCGGAATCGTGTACGGGAAAGCCTTCTTAAATGCCATCTTATAACCAGACATATGCTCCCATCCTTCGTCTCTCATTCCTTCTTAAATATAAACATCATAAAAGGGGCCAGTCCCCTGCATATCCCACAAGGGCCTGACCCCTCCAAAACCTCGATCAGCTTCCGGTAGAGTCTTCATAAGCATTTTTTAAATCTATTAGCGCTTCCTGAAGAAGTGCATCCGACTGCACAGCCTCATGATACGCCGTCTGCGTCTCTTTAATCAGAGCCTGTACATCCTCATGCTGTGCGATTTCATTGATATAGGACTTTACATCCTCCTCTTCTACGGCTGCACTGACTTGATACCCGCCATCCTTGTCTTTGCAGACATATACGGTGCCAAGTCCCGGAACCTTTGTATAGATATCCTTTATCTTCATCTCATATCTGACAAATGCCACATATGTATCCTTATACTTTCCAAGTTTAGTATATACCTTGATATTATCATAGGCTTCTACAAAACTTGCTTTATCTCCCAGCGACTGGTAATACTTGTCCACTACGCCGGTAATCTCCGGATATTCATCCATCCGAAGCGGATTCAGCTCCATGCTGCTGCATCCTCTGTTCTCCGTCTTCAGATCCTCTGAATTTGTCTTTTGTGCTTTCCGGGCTTTCTCGTTGGTAAGGCTGAATCCGGCTACTCCGATCACCAGTACAAGTACGGCCAGGGTTATGATAATGCCTGCCCTTCCCCGAACCTTGCGCCTGGCGGAATAGTCTTTGCTTCTTCCTTCCATAAGACTACCTCCACTTATAAGCACTTAAAAAAGTACACACCCGGGCGGATTCGAACCGCCGCTCCCGCCTCCGGAGGGCGGTGCTCTATCCCCTGAGCTACGGGTGCATGTATGATTACCTTTATGAAATTGCCTTTGTAATATTAACACATTTATCCAAAAAAGTAAAGGAAATGATTACGACATTTCCTTTACTTTTTTATTTCAGGCGATTTTTCAAGCTAGATCCGCAATTTTTTCTGCTTCCGGTCATAATAGTACGCATGGTTTGAAAGCACTTCCTCCGGATCCACCTGCGTCTCATTGATCTCTTTCACCAGCCTGCTTAGTTCCGCCTGTCCTGGCGCTTCACTCTCCGGCACGATGATCACCTCATGGACGCTGCTTGGCAGCACATAATAATTTTCCTTAAGATAGTCGCCGATCTTTTCAAGCCTTCCTTCGTACAGGATCGCCGCTGCGCCGTAACTGCGGATCTCATTGCTTAAGATGTACATCATATCCTCTTTCCCCTTTTCTTCCATGCCCGTCAATTCCTCAATCACCGCCCGCATGGTCTGGAATTCATCCGGGAGCAGCACGTGGGTATTCCTGCATGCCCACCTATACACGCCCTCCATGGTCTCGCCCCACATGGCAAGATGCTCATTTCTTATCATCATGGATGCAGTACCATAGGGAGTCACTTCCAGCAGTGCATAGAAGATCACCGCCAGGTCCAGATATCGTTTATGCGGCGCGTTTTTAAGCATCTGACGATTGGATTCGCGGTTGACCAGATGATATATGATCTTCCCTCTGACACGCTCATAGTCCTTAATATAATCGCTTTCAAAAGAACTTCCAAATCGCAATTGTGCATACAGCCTTAAGATATCTCCCGCAATCTCCTCCACCGTTCCTCCATGCTGGAACTGCTGGTAGTACTCTTCCAGATAGATGGTGGGGGATATATTGATTCCCTGCTCCACGATATTAAGCCCCTGCCTCCTTGTGCCGTTATTCTTGACCGCGGTGTGGATGGAAACGGTCACATTCTCTTGGATCCTCTCCTTTACTTTCACTTCCACTGCCTGGATAAACTGGTAATAAGTCATAGAACTCCTTTCCTTATGGCAGCATGGTATTTTTTCATGGTAACGCGGCACGAACGCGCCTTTGAAAAGATAGAAAAATATGAGTTGATTGATTATGGTATTACAATTATAAAAAAGCCCCGCAAAAATTGCAAGGCTTTTTTTACAATTAGCATTATACTCTGGAAAGATAGTCTCCTGTACGCGTGTCGATCTTGATCTTCTCGCCTGATTCAACGAACAGAGGAACCATTACCTGCGCGCCCGTCTCAACGATCGCCGGCTTTGTAGCGCCTGTTGCCGTATCACCCTTGAATCCAGGCTCTGTCTCCGTAATCTCAAGTTCTACGTTCAGAGGCGGCTCTATGGCAAATACGCTGCCCTGGTAAGAACTGAGCTTGACGTTTTCATTCTCTTTTACAAACTTCAGGGAATCCCCTACTGTGTCGTTATTGACAGCAATCTGGTCATAGGTCTCTGTGTCCATGAAATAGTAAAGATCTCCGTCGTTGTAGAGATACTGCATCTCTTTTCTGTCGATATGCGCGTTCTCAAACTTTTCTGTTGGGCGGAATGTCTTCTCAACAACGCCGCCGTTAATAATATTCTTTAACTTTGTACGTACGAAAGCCGCACCTTTTCCCGGCTTTACATGCTGGAATTCCAGAATCTGGAATACGTTTCCTTCAATCTCTACAGTAAGGCCGTTCTTAAAATCTCCTGCTGATACCATTCTATAATCCTCCTTAGTCGTGCCCGGATGGCACTATACGTTCTTTCACTTTTTTCATTCTATAATAGATTACGCCTTTTTTCAACCCTTTTTTACCGCATAAGACTCCTGCGGTAAAAGAATAGCACGATTTTCTCCAAATACCGCTTCAGAACGATCTGAAACTCTTCTTTCGGATGAATCGGCTTTACCAGAATATTATGGATTCCAGCCCTCTTAGCACCCCATACATCGGTAAAAAGCTGGTCTCCGATAAACAGCGTGTTGCTCCGATCTGTCCCCATCGTCTCCATGGCCTTGATATAGTTCTTCGTGGATGGCTTATGGGCATTGTATACATAATCTGTCTGGATATCCTGATTGAACATCTTGACCCTGGGTTCCTGGTTATTGGAGATCAGGCAGCTCCTGAAACCAATCTTTCTAAGCCTGTCAAACAGCGTTATCGCCCTGTTGTCCGCCGGCGCGCCATGGGGGACTAACGTATTGTCTATATCGAAGATCAGGCCCCTGTAGCCTTCTTCGTACAATTTTTCAAAATCTATGACATAGGTAGATGCAATATACCTGTCTGGATAAAACATATCAAACATTAGCGTTCTTCCATTTCCGACAGTCGCTGGATTAGTTCCTCGCAGATCTGCAGGACTGTCTTGTCATCCGTATTAATTACGATGTCTGCTGCCGCTTCGTATTTTTCACGACGCTGCTCCATAAGTTCAGAGATGCCCTTTACATTCTTCCTTCCTTTGAGCACAGGCCTGTCATCGCTGTCCTTCACCCTTTCATAGATGGTCTCCGGGCTTGCAGTCAGAAGCACCACCCTGCCGTTCTTCTTCATCTCCGCTACGTTTCTCTCTCTTAAGGCAGCGCCGCCGCCGCAGGAGATCACCGTATTCTTATGAGACTGCATTTCGATCAGCAGATTTGTCTCCAGGTCACGGAAGTATTCTTCCCCGTATGTAGCAAAGATATCAGGAATACTCATCTCTTCCCGTTCTGCGATCACTTGATCCATCTCGATGATTTCCATGGCAAACATGGTACTCAGGTAATCGGATATGGTGGTCTTTCCTGCTCCCATAAATCCAATCAGCACAATATTGTAATCAAATAATTTTCTGGCCTGGATTCTCTTGCTGTTACGCAGAATGCAACGGAAAACATCATAGATTTCCTCTTTGTACTTGTTATCGGCAAGTTTCTCTTCCAGCCTCGTCTTCTGTTTCGCCTCCTGCTGCGGCTGCAGGATCGGCATTCCATACGTTTCCTTATATGCCATGATCTTCTCAATGATCGCATTACGCTCTACCAACGCGTCAATAATCTTGTCATCGCACAGCCCCAACTGCTCTCTGTACATCTCTAAATCATTCATGTCTTATCTCTCCTACTTCCTATCTACTTTCAAACTGTTAACAAGCATATCTGCGCCCTTCCTTCGTAGGGCATACATGGTATACACACTCGTGTATTATATCAATATTCCCGCACTTTCGCAAGAATTTCCGTCTATTTTTTCAAGCCATGCCGCGACTTGACATAGTCTATAAAATCCTTTGCTATTGGGGCCAGATATTTATTCTTGCAGGTAACCATATAGATCAGCCTCCTATAATTCAGATTCTCTATTTCCAGGAATGCGGCACGCATACTGCGTATGGCCGGCACGTCCGGCACGATTCCAACGCCGAAGCCTTTTGCCACCAGTCCTACAAGCGCGCTGTCTTCATCCACCATGTACCGGATATCCGGCTTTTCCCCTTGCTCTTTGAATATCTGGTCTATCACGGGCCGCAGGCCGCTCTCTTCATTAAAGAAAATCTGGGGATAGACTGCCAGTTCCGCAACTTCCACGCTGCCCCGGCTTGCCAGGGGGTGTCCCAATGGAACCGCCGCAATCAGTTTCTCCTGTGCCACAGGAAAGAACTCCAGATCTTTCTGCCCCTCTTTCATGGAGCAGAAGCCTACGTCGTATTTTTCTTCCCGGATTCCCTTTAAGATTTTCTCTGTCACGCCATTGTGAAAGCCGAAGTCCACCTCCCTGTGCGGGTTCTCATTCAAGAACCCTTTCACCACCTCCGGTATGAATTCTCCTCCCTGAGTATAGATATATCCCATGTCTATGTGTCCGCTGGTTTCGCTCGTCATCGCTTTCATCTTGCGTATGCCTGCATCCAGAATGCTTAACGCTTCTTCGGCATATTCCATAAATAGCCTGCCGTACTTGGTCAGGACAACATTCCGTCCCTGCTTTTCAAACAGATAAGTCCCTAGCTCATTTTCTAACGAGGAAATCGCATGACTTAAACTTGGCTGCGTGATTGACAGTTTTTCCGCTGCTCTTGTGTAATGCTCCATATGTGCAAGTGTTACAAAGTATTGTAGCTGATTTAAGTTCATATTTTATCCTCCTTTGTCGATTTTTACCAAGTATAGCACAATACATAGACAAATTCTATCGTCTACGTCAAAAACATGAATTTGTTTTATATTTAACGATGAATTATAATCCAGTTAAAGAGTTAAATCAACGGTTTACCAACTGAAAAAAATTGGAGGATGATACTATGAAGAATAACTATCCACACGTCTTTTCCACACTTTCCTTAAGGGGAATGGCCATGCGAAACCGAGTTGCAATGATGCCCATGGGGAGCGATTTTGCAGGGCATGACGGCCAGTTAAGCGACGAGCATATCAAATACTATGAGTTAAGAGCCCGGGGCGGCGCAGGACTGATCATCGTAGAGAACATCTGCGTCAAATATCCGGAGGGCTCCAATGGGACCACCCAGCTGCGGATCGACAAAGACTGCTATATTCCCCGCCTGTTTGCGCTCACGGAAGCCTGTCACCGCCATGGCGCGTGCATGGGCATCCAGATCAACCACGCCGGCGCGTCCGCCATGGCGTCCCGCATTGGCATGCAGCCGGTCTCCGCATCCACCCTTCCTTCCAAGGCTGGCGGGGACATTCCTCGTCCTCTTTCCAAGGAAGAATTAAAGAGCATTGCCAAAGACTACGGCGCCGCCGCAAGACGCGCCGTCAACGCGGGGTTTGACCTGATTGAGGTTCACGCCGGCCACTCCTACCTGATCAGCCAGTTCTTGTCGCCGACCATGAATGACCGTACCGATGAATTTGGCGGCTGTGCCAAGAACCGCGCAAGATTCTGCCGCATGGTCATTGACGAAGTAAGGAAAGCCATCGGGCCAAGAGTTCCCATCTCCCTTCGTCTCAGCGTTGATGAATTGGTTGAAGGAGGCAATTCTGTGGATGACTGCCTGGAATACCTGGAATATCTCAACGATGAAGTAGATCTTTTTGATACCTCTTCCGGGCTGAATCCTTCAATCCAATACCAGATTGATGCCAACTATCTGGAAGACGGCTGGCGCTCTTATATGGCCAAGGCTGTCCGGGACAAGTTCGGCAAGCCCACGATTGCTATCGGCAATATCCGCAATCCTCAGGTTGCGGAGGATATCCTGGCTAGAGGCGATGCGGACTTGATCGGCATGGGCCGCGGACTGATCGCCGATCCTGACTGGTGCAACAAGGCCAGATATGGGGATGTAAGAGACATCCGCAAATGCATCTCCTGTAATGTCGGATGCGTAGGGAACCGTATCGGAGGCAACAAGCCCCTTAGATGCACCATCAATCCGGATCTCATCAATGGAGAATCCTATAAAAAGACAGCCGTCAAAAAGCCATGCCACGTAGTCGTAGTAGGCGCAGGAACCGCCGGACTGGAAGCCGCCTGCACCGCGGCGGAGGTCGGATGCAATGTTACGCTGCTGGAAAAAAAGGATTCCATAGGAGGCCTTTCTGTAGAAATATCCAAGATTCCTGCCAAGAAAAGACTTGCGGACTTCCCTGCATACTTGAAGCGCCGCGCCTCCAAGCTTAAAAACCTTAAAATCCTCACCGGCGTGGATGCTACCTTGGACGTGATCAAGGAACAAAACCCCCATCTTGTTGTCAATGCGACAGGCTCTGTCCCCCTCCTTCCTCCGATTGAAGGGCTGCATGAAAACCTTAAGAATGAGGAGGCTTGCGTATACTCTATTCTGGACATGATTGACCAGATAGACTCCTACCCCGAAGACATGACCGGCAAAAAGGTGGTCGTCATCGGCGGCGGAGCAGTCGGCCTGGATGTGGTGGAATTCTTCGCTCCCCGCGGGGCAGATACTGCCATCGTCGAGATGCTTCCGATGATCGGAAACGGGCTGGACGCCTCGTCTACCGCCAGCATGAAAGAATGTATGGAGAAGCACCAGGTCAGACAGATGACGAACACCGCGCTGATGAAAGTAAATCCTCATTCCTTCCTGGTAAAATACGATGGCAAAGAGGAGGAACTGCACTTTGATTATGGATTCGTATGCCTGGGAATGAAGGCAAACGCACCAATCTGGGACGCGATTGCAGAAGGGTTTGAGGGTACAGATACGGAAATCATCAATATCGGCGACTCGGTCCGTGCAAGACGCATCATTGATGGAACGGACGCCGGCCGTCACCTGGTATTGAATACGCTGGAAAGGCTTGGATATCTGGACTAGGAAAGCAGCAATCGAAAAACAGCATGGGAAATTGCCCATGCTGTTTTTCGAATCTTCTATATAACTTTTATTTAAGTCTATCCAGCTGCTTTCCTACATCCTTCCTGAATTGCTCCCATGCCTTCTCATTTTCCACGAAATACTTTGGACAATCCTTGCCAGTCACATCATAGTGACGTATCACGTCATTCCCATCTAAATCGAACTTCAGGCACAGCCAAGCACATAATTCCACCATAGATTGATAGGTCTTATCGTTAAACTTCCCAGTCTCATCCGGATGGCAGCACTCGATGGATACCGTGTCAATGTTCCGGCTGTTGGACGCATAGGCCTCCTCCCAGGTGGGAACGCATTGGACAATCTCTCCTTCCAGGCCTACCACAAAGTTGCTGCTCACCTTGGTCTCGTGGCTGTCTTTGAGGTTTTCAAAATAATTCCGGTTGTCCATGGCTGACGCTCCGGGATTGGCGGTATAGTGCACGACAATGCCTGTAATCTTTTTTGTCTCCGTTCCCGGCCTGGAATACGGATTCACCGTCAGAAGTTCCACGTCGATGTCCGGCCTTGCCGCATCGATATCCTTCCCTTTCAGTTCCACATATTCGTCTGTAAACCAGGCAGGCTTGACAAGCCTCAGTATTTCAAATAAGACTGCCAGGACTAATAATATAAGAAGTCCCATGCGGATATTACGCTGGATCTTTCTCTTTCGCTGCGCGTCCGTTAATTTTCTATGGTAATTCCTCTTCTTCCTCATCCATACTCTCCGTAAACTTTTCATTCGTTTATCTGGTATTATCATACCATATAATCCGCAGTTTTTTATGAAAAGTTACTTATGATTTTCTGAAGATTCACAGGCTATTATCCTTTGACAAACCGGTACGCCGTTGTAGTCTCATATACCTCCCCTGCCTTCACTTCCGGACCCTCAAAGTGATCCTTGTGCACTGCGTCCGGAAAATACTGGGTCTCAAAGCAGGCTGCCTGGCGCATGTTATAGACTGCTCCTGCCTTGCCCTTTTCATGATCCACAAAGTTGGCCGTGTAGAATTGCATGCCCGGAAGATCCGTGTATACCTCCATAGCAATCCCTGATTCCTTCGACCGCATAAATGCCGCCTTGCGATACCCATTTCCGTTCAGCACCCAGTTATGATCATAGCCCTTGCCGAATTCCAGCGCCTCATAAGCTTCTTCTATCTCTGCCCCTACAGGCTTTAACTGCCTGAAATCCATCGGCGTGCCGCTAACCGGCACGATCTCTCCTGTAGGAATGGACTGGCTGTCCGCCCTGGCATATGCATCCGCATACAGCATCACTTCCTGATCAAGCACGGTGCCGGATGCATGGCCGGACAAATTAAAATAACTATGGTTGGTCAGATTCATCAAGGTATCCGCATCCGGAACTGCCCGGTAATGAATCTTTACCTCATTGTCCTTTGTCAATGTATACGTCACGCTGATCTTTACATTCCCCGGGAACCCCTGGTCTCCGGAAGGGCTGTCCATCAGAAATTCCACATGGTCCTCCTGCGTCTCCCCGGTCTTCCAAATTCTTTTATTGTAAAAATCCCTGCCGCCGTGGAGGGTGTTCTGTCCATCGTTACGCGTCAGTTCATAGGTTCTTCCACCCAGCCGGAATTCTCCGTTTCCAATACGGTTTGCGACCCTTCCTATCGTAGCGCCGAAAAATGCATTCCCCGCCTCATATCCTTGTACATCATCATATCCCAGCACCACATCCAGAAGTCTTCCTTCCTTGTCAGGAACCCTTACCTGTACCAGTGTGGCTCCATAATCGGACACTTTTATCTCCATGCCCTTATCATTCTGAATGGTAAAAAGTCTTGCCTCTTCTCCCTTAGATGTCATTCCAAAACTATGTGTCATCTCTTTGCCTCCTTTGAATTACAAATCTGAATTCCTTGATACGCATAGCCGGATTGCTAGCATAGGCAAAATACCAGATCCCGTCCAGGCTCTGCCTGAGAGGCATCTTCTCCTCTATCCTCCTATCCTTACAATCCGTGGGCTTTAAAAAGACGCCCGGTGGATGTTTCCCTTACGGACGTCTTTTATATGGCTCTTAACTATATCGCTTCTTTTTTACTCATCTACGCTGTAGTTTGGCGCTTCCTTCGTAATATGGATATCGTGAGGATGGCTTTCCTTCAGGGATGCGGAAGAGATCTTCACGAACTGTCCCTTCTGCTTCAGATCCTCGATTGTCGGCGCGCCGCAATATCCCATGCCTGAACGCAAGCCGCCCATCAGCTGGAATACCGTATCTTCCACCGTGCCTTTATAGGCAACACGGCCTTCCACGCCTTCCGGAACCAGTTTCTTCGCATCCGTCTGGAAATAGCGGTCCTTGCTTCCGTTCTCCATCGCTGCGATGGATCCCATCCCACGGTATACCTTATATTTCCTTCCCTGGTACAGTTCAAAGGTTCCGGGGCTTTCATCGCATCCTGCAAAGATACTTCCCATCATGCAGACATTCGCTCCTGCCGCAATTGCCTTTGTCATATCTCCGGAGTACTTGATTCCTCCATCGGCAATAATCGGAACCCCATACTTGTCTGCCGCCTCGTAGCAATTCATGACAGCGGTAATCTGAGGAACTCCGATTCCTGCAATAATGCGGGTGGTACAGATAGACCCCGGTCCGATTCCCACCTTGACCGCATCAGCGCCGGACTTAATCAGCGCTTCCGCTGCTTTTGCGGTAGCCACGTTTCCTGCAATCACCTGCAGATCCGGGAACTTGCTCTTGATCATGTCAACCGTATGCAGAACATTTGCGGAATGGCCATGAGCGGAGTCCAGAACTACCACGTCGACTTTTGCGTTCACCAGTTCCTGGGCCCGGTCAAGGCAGTTTGCCGTAATGCCGATTGCCGCGCCGCACAGCAGGCGTCCCTGTCCGTCCTTGGCTGACAGCGGATACTTGATCTGCTTCTCGATATCCTTGATCGTGATCAGTCCCTTCAGGTTAAAGTCCTTATCCACGATCGGGAGTTTTTCCTTTCTTGCCTTTGCCAGAATCTTCTTGGCCTCGTCCAATGTGATTCCCTCCGGAGCTGTGATTAATCCTTCGGAAGTCATGGATTCTTTGATCTTCTTTGAAAAGTCTTCTTCGAATTTTAAATCACGGTTCGTGATGATACCAACTAATTTCTTTCCTTCGGTAATCGGAACGCCGGATATCCGAAACTTCGCCATCAGATTATTGGCATCCTCCAGAGTATGTTCCGGTGACAGGTAAAAAGGATCTGTGATTACGCCATTTTCAGAACGCTTTACCTTGTCCACTTCTTCTGCCTGCTGCTCAATAGGCATGTTCTTATGGATAATACCGATGCCCCCCTGTCTTGCCATCGCGATTGCCATACGGTGTTCCGTAACCGTATCCATTCCCGCGCTCATCATCGGTATGTTTAACTTGATCTTCTTGGTCAGGTAGGTTGATACATCCACTTGGTTCGGAATCACTTCTGAATAGCCCGGAACTAAGAGCACATCATCGAATGTAATCCCATCTCCAATTATCTTTCCCATGATTATATCCTCTCTTTCTCTTTTCAAATTTTACGATTAACTGCTATGATAACCAATCTGCGCACTATTTGTCAACATATTTCGACCACTTTTTCAATTTACTTGCGCACGACCTTCCTTGGGGCCATCATATAAAACCCTTCTACAATCGTATCATTCGGTTCAAATATAATCTTCTTCTGCTCGCCCCTCTCGGATACTACAAGCGCATAGAGGGCGGCTTGTCCGCTCCCGGAACTGTAATTATAGGTCTTGGCCTTCTGGTACTGGCGTACTTCGATAGAATCAGCGGGCGCCAGAATCTCAAGATCATTGACGTTAGCGGAAAACATCCGCTTGCGCTTTGCCTTGTTCATAATCTTGTCAATATCCAGATCCCCATTCACAAACAGGTACTCATACTCCACATTCAACCTCCGGAACATGAGCACATCCAGAATAACCGCCAGGACCGGCAGGATAATACCGAATGGAAACAGAAACACGATCAAGACAGAAACGATCGTCACCGCAACCAGCGCCGCCTTTATTACAATATCCTTCATGCCCGCCTGTTTCTTCACTAACTGTTCTGTATAATAGTCGCTCATCTTTTATTCCTCCACAATCTATACTGAATGCCATTATTGTACCATACTTTCAGGCAAAAAGAAAACTCCCCGTCAGAGGAGTTTTCAAAAATTTCATACTTTATATAACTGCAGAAATGATTTACGTTACATCATGCCCATTCCGGCCCCTGCTCCTGCAGGCATTGCCGGTGTCTCTTCCTTAATGTTGGCAACAACAGACTCTGTCGTAAGCAGTGTAGATGCAACGCTGGTAGCGTTCTGAAGAGCGCTTCTTGTAACCTTTGCAGGATCCAGGATTCCGCTCTCTACCATATCTACATAGTTTTCTGTCAGCGCGTCGAATCCGTATCCCGGATCAGACTCTTTTACCTTGTTGATAATTACGGAACCTTCCAGTCCGGCATTTGCAGCAATATGATACAGCGGAGACTCCAGTGCCTTCAATACTACGTTCGCGCCAGTCTTCTCATCGCCCTCCAGGCTTTCTGCCAATGCTGCCACTTCTTTTGCCGCGTGGATATATGCAGATCCGCCTCCTGCGATGATGCCTTCTTCAACTGCCGCTCTTGTGGCATTCAGGGCATCTTCCATACGCATTTTTGCTTCCTTCATCTCAGTCTCGGTTGCTGCTCCTACACGGATTACCGCTACGCCGCCTGCCAGTTTTGCAAGTCTTTCCTGTAATTTTTCTTTATCGAAATCAGATGTGGTCTCTTCAATCTGAGCCTTGATCTGAGCGACACGGTCAGCAATCTCTTTCTTGTCTCCTATGCCATCCACAATAACGGTATTCTCTTTCTGGATCTTGACGGATTTGGCACGTCCTAACTGCTCCATCGTAGTCTCTTTCAGATCCATTCCCAGTTCATCAGAGATCACCTGTCCGCCTGTCAGGATCGCGATATCTTTGAGCATCTCTTTTCTTCTGTCTCCATATCCAGGTGCTTTTACGGCCGCTACATTGAAGGTTCCACGCAGTTTGTTTACAATCAATGTGGTAAGAGCCTCGCCCTCAATATCCTCAGCGATGATCAGAAGTCTTGCTCCAGACTGTACGATCTGCTCTAACAGAGGAAGAATATCCTGGATATTGGAAATCTTCTTGTCTGTAATCAGGATATATGGATCTTCCAGATTTGCTTCCATCTTATCCATATCCGTTGCCATGTATGCGGAAACATATCCGCGGTCAAACTGCATACCTTCTACCAGATCCAGTTCCGTCTTCATCGTCTTGGATTCTTCGATCGTAATTACGCCGTCATTGGAAACCTTCTCCATTGCATCCGCAACCATCTCCCCAACTTCTACATCGCCTGCGGAGATTGCTGCAACTTTTGCGATCTGATCTTTGTCCTTTACTTTGCTGGACATCTTAGCGATTGCATCAACCGCCTTGTCAGTTGCCTTTTTCATGCCTTTGCGAAGGATAATCGGGTTTGCCCCTGCAGCCAGATTCTTCATACCTTCATGAACCATTGCCTGTGCAAGCACGGTTGCTGTGGTTGTGCCATCACCGGCCACGTCGTTGGTCTTGGATGCAACTTCCTTGATCAACTGCGCTCCCATATTCTCAAAAGCATCCTCAAGCTCGATTTCTTTTGCAATCGTAACACCGTCGTTCGTGATAAGCGGCGCGCCGAAAGATTTATCCAACACTACGTTACGTCCTTTTGGTCCAAGCGTTACCCTAACGGTATCTGCCAGCTGGTTAACTCCTGTTTCCAATGCGCTTCTTGCCTCAGCGCCATATTTAATTTCCTTTGCCATGATTACATTCCTCCTGCTCTTTCTATGCTATAATCTTTTTTCAAACTTCACTTCTTTATTCAACGATTGCAAGGATATCATCCTGTTTTACGATGATATACTCTTCATCATCAATTTCAACCGTTGTTCCTGCATATTTAGAATAAATAACTTTCTGGCCTGTCGCGACATTCATCTTAACTTCCTTGCCATCAACTGTTCCACCAGGTCCAACAGCGATTACTTCTGCCTGCTGCGGTTTCTCTTTGGACTGTCCGGGAATCACGATTCCGGATTTTGTAGTTTCTTCTGCTACTAACTGTTTTAATACGACTCTGTCTCCCAATGGTACTAATTTCATATTTATTCCTCCTTAATATTATCTATATTTGTTAGCACTCATAAAAAGAGAGTGCTAAAAGACTCTAGATATAAAATAGCACTCTCTCGTTATTTTGTCAACAACCTTTATATTTAGTTTACAAGATTTTTATAAAATCCATTCCGAATCTGGAATTTTACGATTCTCCCAACCTTATTCCAATATCTTTCCCTGATGGTTCCGCTACATCCGATAACGCCCTTGGGCGTGTCGATCCTGCATTCGTAGATGCCATCCAGGGAGAAGACCGGAAGCTGCGTCTCATCTGATAACAAATATATACATTCTTCTTCCGGATTATACGTGATTATGCTGCAATGGTACGTTGCCTTATCAAAGAACCCTTCTTTCAAGATCATACGGGTCATCTTGATATCAGCGGAACACTCCTCATACATGCCTGCTTCTCCCTTCCTAAGTTCAAATAAGGGTATCAGTCGCCCGATACCCCTTTATCCGTCTTTCTTATTTTGCACGTTCTGCCTTGATATGTTCCAGTTCCGTAAATACATAATCATTTACGACCTTGATATAGGTTCCCTTCATACCGGAAGAACGTGACTCGATCACTCCGGCGCTTTCGAATTTCCGGAGCGCATTTACAATCACGGATCTGGTAATCCCTACCCGGTCTGCGATCTTGCTGGCAACCAGGATTCCCTCCGTGCCATCCAGTTCCTCAAAGATATGGATGATCGCCTCCAGTTCTGAATAGGACAGGGTGCTGATAGCCGACTGGACGATATGCTCCTTCCTGGTCTCTTCAGCGCTCTCCTCATTTACGGACCTGAGCATTTCAAGTCCTACTACCGTTGTTCCATATTCACTTAAAATAATGTCGTCAATTTCATACATCTGGTCTCTCTTATAGATAAATAGTGTTCCCAGACGCTCGCCTGCAATATCAATGGGGGTGATGATGGCCTGATAACCCTTCACCGCCTCTTCCGAAAATCCAAGGGTCTGCAGGTTTACATTCTCCTTGGTGGATAAAATACTCAGCAGGCGCTCATTCAGCATATCATCGATATGCCTCCCGACTTCCCGCTCCAGCAGTTCCTTGATAATTGGAACTCCCTCGCAATTACTGCCGCCCAGCACTTTGCCCTTTTTACTGACTACCAGAACATTGGAATCCAGTATTTCAGTAAGCACTTCGCAGATATCATTAAATACGACCTTGCTGGAATTATTATTATGCAGTAATTTGTTGATTTTTCTAGTTTTATCTAACAATTGTACACTCATTGCCATTCCTCCATCCTTTGATTGTTATATTATCATACAATTCAATAACATTCAATGAATTTCCTAAATATTTTTAATAATCTCTTTATTTTCCACATATCCGCATTGTTCATCACTGCAAAGCAGCTTATTTCCCTTTTCTACCATATGGCTTCCACACCTCGGACACTTCTTCGTCGATGGCTTCTGCCAGGACATAAATTCGCAATTGGGGTTGTCTTCGCACCCATAATATTTTCGTCCCTTCTTCGTCTTACGGATCACCACATCCTTGCCGCAGACCGGGCAAGGCACGCCGATCTTTTCCAGATAAGGCTTGGTATTCCTGCACTCCGGGAATCCCGGGCAAGCCAGGAAACGTCCATGGGGTCCATATTTAATGACCATATTGCGGCCGCACTGGTCACAGATCACATCCGTAACCTCATCTTCTATCTTGACTGCTTCCTGTTCCTTCTCCGCTTTTTCGACGGCTTTCTCAAGATCCGGATAGAAATTCTCGATAATCGTCTTCCATCCTACTTTTCCCTCTGCCACCCCATCAAGAAGGCTTTCCATATTGGCTGTGAAGTTCACGTCCACAATGCTGGGAAAGGACTGCTTCATAATATTATTGACCACTTCGCCGATCTCTGTGAGATAAAGGTTCTTATTCTCCTTGGCCACATATCTTCTGGCAATAATTGTAGAAATTGTAGGCGCATAAGTACTTGGGCGGCCGATACCCAGATCCTCAAGCGTCTTTACCAGCGCTGCCTCCGTATAATGGGCTGGCGGCTGGGTGAAATGCTGCTTTGACTCAAAACTTTCTTTGGTAAGCCTGGAATCCATATCAAGGCCTTTCAGCAGCACGTTGCTTTCTTCCTTCTCTTCTCCTGCCTCCGTATATACAGAACGGAATCCTTCGAAGATAATCTTGGACGCTGCCACCGTAAACCGATACGTTCCTGCCGCGATCTTCACGGACGTGGTCTCGTATCTGGCAGGCCGCATCCTGCTGGCAACAAACCGTTTCCATATCAGCTGGTACAGACGGAACTGATCCCTGGTCAGGGAATCCTTCATAGCTGCCGGCGTGCGCGATACATCCGTAGGCCTTATCGCCTCATGGGCGTCCTGGATGATCTTTTTGTCAGCCCCTTCTTTTGCTTCTCCTGCTGCCACATACTCTTTTCCGTAATTAGACGCGATGTATTCTCTTACACTGGCGTCAGCCTCTTCCGATACCCTGGTGGAATCCGTACGCAGATAGGTAATGATTCCGACGGTGCCATTCCCTTTAATGTCAATTCCCTCATAGAGCTGCTGGGCAATCCTCATCGTCTTTGAGGTGGCAAAATTCAGCGCTTTGGATGCTTCCTGCTGGAGCGTGCTGGTGGTAAAAGGAACCGGGGCCTTTTTAATCCGCTCGCCCTTTTTAATGTCTGCCACGGAATAATCGGCCTGATCCACTTCTTTCAGAATCTGTTCCAGTTCTTCCTTGGAACGGATGGTCATCTTCTTTTTCTCTGTGCCGTAGAATTTCGCGGTCAGAAGCTTCTTCTCTCCTTCTACTTTCAAGTTGGCATCCAGCGTCCAGTATTCTTCCGGGATGAATGCATTGATCTCTTCCTCCCGGTCCGCGATAATACGAAGCGCCACCGACTGAACCCGCCCGGCACTCAATCCTCTCTTGACCTTGGCCCACAAAAGAGGGCTGATCCTGTATCCGACAATTCGATCCAGAACCCTTCTCGCCTGCTGGGCATCAACCAGATCCATATCAATTTCTCTTGCGTTTTTAAGGGATGCTTTTACTGCGTTCTTTGTAATCTCATTAAAACTAATGCGGTAAGTCTTCTTATTCTCCAACTTCAAGGCCTGGCTCAAATGCCACGAAATAGCCTCTCCTTCCCGGTCCGGGTCAGTCGCGAGATACACCTTATCTGCTTTTTTCACTTCCTTGCGCAGATTTGCCAGTATCTCTCCTTTCCCCCGTATTGTAATGTACTTCGGCTCATAATCATGCTCAACGTCAACGCCCAGCTGGCTCTTGGGCAGATCCCTGACATGCCCGTTGGATGCGGTAACCACATAATTACTTCCCAGAAATTTTTTAATTGTCTTCACCTTTGCAGGCGACTCCACGATTACAAGATAGCGTGCCATATAACTGCTTCCTCCATAAAAAACGACTTGCCGGTCTTTCACCGGATTCTTATATAATAATTTTTAGATACTTCTTTAATATATCCCTCTAATTCCAGAGTTATCAGCCTCTCCAGAAGTTCCTTCGGACATAGTCCGGTCTCTTCTAATAATTGGCCAATGCTCTTCGGGAACAAACCGAGACAACTATACACCATATTTTCAGGACTTTCAAGCATTTTTTTATTTTCGTCAGAATTTTGCCCTGGATTCATATTGCTGATTTCCAATTCCATTAATAGATCTTCCGGAGATAGGAGAATCCCTGCGCCTTGCTTGATCAGCCGGTGGCAGCCCTGGCTTGCCGGGCTTGTTACGGGGCCAGGCAGCGCATAGACATCCTTTCCCTGTTCCAAGGCCATATCTGCGGTAATCAAAGAGCCGCTTCTTTCTTTTGCTTCTATTATAAGAACTACATCTGACAGACCGCTGATGATCCGGTTCCGCTCCGGAAAATATGCCGGCAGCGGCGGCTGTCCCGGAATCTGCTCCGATATCAGGCCTCCATTTTCCTGAAGATCCATATACAGCCCGATATGCTCTCTTGGATAACAGACATCGACGCCGCATCCTAATATACCATATGTCCTTCCTCTTCCGTTTAATGCGCCTCTTTGCCCTGCGCCATCGATTCCTCTCGCCATGCCGCTGATCACTTGAACTCCTGCTTTTGCAAGTTTCTCTCCATAGGCAAGCGCCATCTGCTCGCCGTAAGGAGTGCAGCGTCTGGCTCCTACGATCGCTGCGCTGGGAGAATCTTCTTTGGGAAGGCTTCCCTTTACATATAGTGCATAAGGCGGATTAGGAATATGCTTCAGTTTCTCTGGATATTCCCTGGAAAAATAAGGAATGAACCGTATATTTTCCTCTTTCAGCCTTGCCCACCTCTCCTCAATCTTCTTATCTCCTTGCGCCTTCCTGATTGTTTCAACATCCTTCGCGTTCAGATACTCTTGAAAATGAAGTTTTGTTTCTTCTATATAATAAACAGTTCTTCCGCTTCCTAAATCTTCCCTTAGCATCCTCTTTTTCTTCGGCTGAAGCGGTTTTATGGATGCAAGCCAGTATTCATATACCACCTTTTCTACCTCCCCCAATATTTCTTGTCTATCGTCCGGTAGCTGATTGCCTCTTTCAGATGATGCTCCCGGATTCTTTCGCTCTCCTCCATATCCGCAATCGTACGTGCCACCCGCAATATCTTATGGTAGGTTCTTGCCGTCAGCCCCATCGCCAGATACGCGCGCTTCATCAGCCGTTCTTCATTATCCCCTAATTGGCAGTACTTCTCCAGTTCCCTGACGCCCAGCAGCGCATTCGATGTTATCCCGGTTTCTGCATAACGCATGTTCTGGATGTTTCTGGTCTTTACTACCCTCTTTCGTACCTCTTTTGAACTTTCCTGGGGCTTCCGGACGCTTAAGGCTTCATACTTGATCCGGGGAGTTTCTATACACAGATCCATACGATCCAGAAATGGCTGGCTGATCCTGCCCAAGTAATGCCGGATCTGTCCTGGCGTGCAGGTGCATTTTTCTAAATTCGGATAATTGCCGCAAGGGCATGGATTCATTGCGGCAACCAGTATGAAATTGGCCGGAAACACATAGGTTCCATGGCTGCGGGCAATCCGAATCTGCTTTTCTTCCAGAGGCTGTCTTAATACTTCCAGAACATTCTTTTGAAATTCCGCCAGTTCATCCAGAAACAGCACGCCTTCATGGGCCAGGCTGATCTCTCCCGGAACCGGGACCAGCCCGCCGCCTATCAATGCAGCCTTCGTCACCGTGTGGTGAACGCTTCTCACCGGTCGGCCCGTAATCAATGGACGCTCCCTGTCTACCATTCCAAGAACGCTGTAAATCTTCGTGATCTCTATGCTTTCTTCCGGCGTAGGCGACGGAAGAATGGTGGGAATTCTTTTTGCCAGCATGGATTTCCCGCTTCCCGGAGGTCCCACCATAAGAAGATTATGACCGCCTGCAGCCGCGACTTCTGCCGCTCTTTTTACTGCCTCCTGCCCCTGGATATCTCCAAAGTCCACGGACAATTCCTCTCTCCCTCCTTCCATCTTCCCATCCTGTCTTACTTCTTCTTTAAGCGCCACCTCTCCATTCAGGTAATCACAGGCTTCTTTCAAATGCCTGACCCCTAAGATCCTGATCCCTTCCACCAGTGCTCCTTCCGGTGCATTGCGTATCGGAAGGATGCAGGTGCGACATCCTGCCCTCCTGGCTTCCAGCACAATTGGAAGGATGCCTGGAACCTCCTGAACCCTTCCATCCAGGCCCAGTTCCCCGATTACCAGCGTACGCTCCAGCTCCTCCCCCTCAATTTCACCCAAAGCCGCCATCACCGCCAGGGCAATTGGCAAGTCAAAGGAAGCCCCCTTCTTTCTCACCGTAGCCGGGGCCAGATTCACTACCACCTTCCTGGCTGGTATCTGGATGCCCGCGTTTCGGATTGCTGTTCTTACCCTTTCAGATGCTTCCTTTACCTCAGCGGACAGATATCCTACCATATGGAACATGGGAAGTCCATTGCTTACATCCGCCTCAACATGAACCATCTCCACGTGCAGCCCTTGGATGGAGGCGGATAATACCGTATGAAATGCCATTCGCATCTTCCTTTCTTATTCTTGGTAAATCATTTGTTCTATAATCTGTGATATGCGGCCGAAACGGCCCGATAGAAGCCAAAGGGAAAAGACTTGCCAGACTGGCAGTATCGCCTCTTCCCCAGGCGTGAATTATAAAGAATAAAAGTCCCATTGACGAGGAATCTCATCCGGCTTTCGCCCATACACCGCTTCATAGGCACTGCTCCAAAGTTCGGAAATACTATCCTCGCCTTCTCTTAAGTCATCCAGCACGTAATCCGGATGCGCCGCAAAGTATGCAAGCACCTCCTGACACCTGCCTTCATGGGAAAGGGCCGTCAGATAATCGAATACGACCCGGCTTTCTGTCCGCGTCTTTTCCGGAAGTTCCTCGCAGATCCGGATGACTCTGCGGTATTCCTTTGTCTTCAGGATAAGCCGCAGCCCTTCTTTGACATAAGACAGATCCTCCTTCCTCATGCCAATTCCCTTTTCCAGCCATTCCGCCGCCTCCGCGGACCGTTCCTTTTGCATCGCAAGCACCCCCAGGCCATGGCAGGCCCATGGGTTCTCTCTCAGTCTGAGCGAATAAAGAAATGCTTCTCGAGCTGCTTCTTCCTTCCCATAATACAGATGCATGACTCCCAGCTGGTAACTGGCATGCCAATCCAGTTCTTCTTCCTTCATGCCCTTTAACCTCTCATAGTAGCAGGCATCACACATAAATTCGTCCGGCCTTTCCCTGTCCTCCCTTCGCCCAAGCCTTCCTTCCTCCAAAAGCATGGCCCAGTTCTCCAGGGATTCCCCCTTCATATGGTACTCCAGATGGGACGACAAAGGCCTTTCGCCGGCCAGATCCCTCCTGAGGACTTCCAGCGCTCCAAAACCGCTCCCTTCATACACGGCAATGCCCTTTCGCCTAGCCATGGTTCTTGTCTTTTTAAGCCTTCCTTCCAACTGCTCCTCCTGGATTCTTGCGGCAACCTTTCCTGCAAGCGCGGCACTTAATTCTTCAAACCCCAGCCGCAGTTCTTCCGGATGAACCTGGATGCCTCCATACCGTTCCATCCATTCCCAGGCGCTGTGGGGAGGCATCGGGATACAGCCATACTGGGTCTTTCCAAGGCCTGCCTGGATCTCCACATATCTGCCGGCATCCTCTGTCAGGAATTCCTGCCACCGGTCTGCTCCCTCCTTATGTCCCCAGGAAAATAATTTCCTTCCCCTGAGTCTTTTGGTAGAATACTGAAGCAGTCCATAGCCTTCCTGGTTCAGATTGGCTATAAACTTAGGACTTTCTTCCGGTATATTAAAAAAATAGTCGGTCTGGGAAGGAATATTCTCGTATCTGGTTATATCCACTCCCTCCACTTGCGGAATCGAAACCTTAGAAACCTTGGCCTCCCTGCTGGTATATGCTTCTTTGGCCGGAACCACGATTCTTCCGCCTGCGTATTCCGGCACCGCCATATTGCTCCACCAGTACATGGGCACAACCCGGCTCCCTGAATTGACGATACGCATCCGGCAGTTCAGGCAGGCATCCTTCTCCTCCAGCCAGAAATCCATCTGGTATTCCACGCCCCGGATTCTCTCGTATTCATACATGCGCAGCACCGGGATGCCCGCCTCCTCAAGCCTGGCCGTATAAAGCGGGCGGACAGTAAAGGGCGTATGCCCGATGATGCCGGGGTTCCACTCGACTCCCCCACTGAACCAGGCATTACACGCTGCCAGATTGCTGAAGCGTATCACATCATTGGTGTACAAAAGGTTTTCTTGCCGCCTCTTATCCCAAAGTTCCCACAGCCTTCCTCCGTATTCCGGAAGAAAAACCGCCCGGAGACAGTCGTTTTCCAAAACAGCAGTCTTCACCCGTCGTTCTTTCAGTTCGCGGCTATATGCCTGGTACTGGCGGTAAGGATAAGCGTTCTTTCTGGTTCCATATGCTTCAAATATCTCATCCTCCTCATCCAGGTCAAATTCCAGATCATTCTGAAGGATCGCGCTTCCTGCTATATCCGGCACGCTGCTTTCCTCCCCCAGGCTGCATGCCCGCATTCTCTTTGTCTCAAATCTCAGTTCTGGCTTCATACCGTTCCTTTTCCCTCCTCTGTCAGCATCTGGATCGCCTGCCTCAATGCTTCGGACTTGGCAATCTGCATCTTCTCGCAGTAGGCGTCCAGACGCTCCTTGGTTTCCTTATCCATCCGCATGGAGCAGATAACGTCCTTATTATTGGTTCCTCTGGGCCTTCCCGGTCTTCCCATATTCCCACATCCTTTTCATCATTTCCGTAATACATTTATATTTCTATTGTAATAGATGTATTACACTAATGCAAGCAAAAACTGCGCAAGTATCAAAAATACTCGCGCAGTTTTTCAATGGCACTCTTTTCGATTCTCGAAACATAAGAACGAGAGATGCCTAACTGTTTAGCAATCTCCCGCTGCGTATACTCTTCTTCGTTATACAGTCCATACCGCATCTTAAGTACCAGCCTCTCTCTGGGCGACAGTTCCGACTCCACCCGGTAATACAGCATCCGGATATCGTCTCTTAGTTCCACCTTCTTGTGCGCGTCATCCTCTTCTGTCTCTATAATATCGAAAAGCTGGATCTCGTTTCCTTCCCTGTCGGTTCCGATCGGCTCATACAGGGAGATTTCTCTGGAAGATTTCTTTTTTGCCCGAAGATGCATGAGAATCTCGTTTTCGATACATCTGGCCGCATAAGTGCCAAGCCTGACACATTTATCGGGGTTAAATGTGACGACCGCCTTAATCAGGCCTATTGTGCCGATAGACAGCAGATCCTCCGTATCCTCTTCGAAAGACTGATACTTTTTCACGATGTGTGCAACGAGGCGCAGATTCCGTTCTATCAGAATATGTTTCGCTTCAAGATCACCCTCCGTATATTTTTGCATATAATATCTTTCTTCCGCAGCAGTGAGGGGTTGGGGAAATGATTTCAAGAAAAGCACCTCTAAGCGTATTTGATATAGTCTATGTGAAGCGCGGTCTTTTTGTGCTTTTCCATTAAAATTTCTCTATACAAAACACTGGAAAGAAGTTATATTAGGTATAGAAAATAATTGTGGATTGAGGTATGTCATGAAAAAAACACTGGGGAAAGTCCTCTTTTTCAGTTTGCTCATCATACTGGCGGCTCAGCTGAGCATGAATCTTTTTATTGCGGATTTTAAGATTTCCATCGCCGTCATCTGTGTCCCGGTATTTCTCTTTCTGACCGAAGGGTTTCCACTGATACTGGTTACCATCTGCTCCGCAATCGGCGTATTTGCCTTGCGGACGCTCATGTACTGGTTCCAATATGCAAGCCTGGATCATACTTCCTTCTTTCTTCCGGAGGCAGGATTCTATATCTGTTATGGGCTTCTTCTCTTTGGCTGCACCCGGATTCTGAAAGGAACATTCCTGAATAAGAATCTGGCCGTGATTCCACTGATCTTTATCGACTATGGAGCCAACCTGGCAGAACTGCTCCTTCGGATCCGGACGGATGCCTTTGAGCCAAAGGCACAAGCAGGAATCCTTCTGGTAGCCCTCCTTCGGACCGCAGTCATCTGGTGCATCCTGACCATATTCGAGCGCTATCGTCTGCTGCTGCTCAAGCAGGAGCATGAAGAAAGATACCATAGGCTTTTGATGCTGATCTCGAAGCTAGACGGAGAAGTCATATGGATGCGTAAGAATACGGCGCTGATCGAAGAGACCATGCGTACATCCTACAAATTATTCGAAAACCTGAAATCTTCCGGAGCAGAGCCCGGACTTACATCCTCTGCTCTGTCCGTGGCCAAAGACATTCATGAGATCAAGAAAGAATATCTGCTGATTATGCGTGGGATATCAGAAGCACTGGATGAAGAACTGAAAAGCGATGGCATGCATCTGGAAGAACTGCTGCTTCTTCTAAAGGACGCCATGGCGCTCGTCGCCAAAGAGCAGGATAAGGAACTTCTTCTTACGCTGGAATACGCAGATAATCCTTATACAGACAGGCATTATGCATTGATGTCCATCTTCCGCAACCTGTTCATCAATGCCATTGAGGCAGCGGCGGGTCAAAAGGTTCGGATCGCGCTTGCCGAGGCGTCCCAGGGCGCAGATTATATCTTTTCCGTTACAGATTATGGAACTGGGATCGAGCCGGATTATATGAACCAAGTCTTTCATATCGGCTTCTCCACTAAGATTAATTACGCTACCGGGGAGGTAAACCGGGGACTGGGCCTGAATCTGGTGCAGGATCTGGTAGAAAACAGCTTCAGCGGGCACATTGCGCTGGACTCCCGTCCCGGAAAGACTACGTTTACCATTACCATTCCCAAAGAACAACTGGAGGTGACAGCAACATGAATTTTTATCTGATTGATGATGACCCAAATATTCTGAACATATTAAAATTAATTATAACCAACCGGAGGCTGGGCATCGTCTGCGGCACCGGAAGCACCGGCATCGAAGGCCTGGAAGACATACGCGTCCTGAAGCCGGACATCGTGATCGTGGATCTTCTGATGCCAGAGATGGACGGCATCTCCTTCGTAGAAAAAGCACGCCCGCTCCTTGATGGGACTGCTTTCATCATGCTCTCTCAGGTATCTTCCAAGGATATGATCTCTTCCGCCTACGAGGCAGGCATTGAATTCTTCATCCAAAAGCCGATCAACAGCGTGGAGGTTGAGACGGTGATCCAAAAGGTCTCCTCTTCTCTGACGATGCAAAGAACCCTGCATAAGATGCAGAATATCTTCATGGAAGACCTCCATCCCCAGCCAGGCAGGAATACCGAAGATCCTGCTTCGGCCTTCCCCGAGACATCCTCTGCCCTTACCGCCGTGCTTCAGCGGCTGGGCATCATCGGTGACATCGGGTGCAAGGATATTATTACTATCGTGGAATATCTGACCAGCCGTCCGGGACAGATGAACGAAGCCACCTTGAATGAACTGTGCAGCAAATTCAGCGATTCTCCCAAATCCATGGAGCAGCGCATCCGCCGTACCGCCAATGCCGGCCTGGTAAACCTGGCCCACCTTGGACTCGAGGATTATGGCAACGAGATATTTATCGAATACGCAAACACGCTCTATAACTTCGAGCAGGTGCGCCGGGAGATGGATTATATCCGGGGCAGGAGCGAGAAGCATGGAAACGTGAAAATCCGTAATTTTCTGAATGCCCTGGTGGTCTATAGCATGAATAACTAGCCTTATCCTCCGTAATAATTAACAGTATCATTGATTCATTTTTGTGAATTATCACAAAATTTCAATGATACTTATTTTTTTTGCGTCTGTCCTGATACCATTTGTAACTTTTTGAAACCTGGCATATATATTAATCCCATCAATAACGGACCTGAATTATTAATAAAAGAAATGTGAGGGAATGCTTATGTTAACAATTGTATCTGGAGTCGGGCTTCTTTTGGTGACGCTGGCAGGTTTCTCCCTGTTCAGCCTGAAGATGCCCAAGGGCCAGCTTGCCATGTCGGGTATGGCAAACGCTGCCATCGCAACGTTTCTCGTCGAAGCTGTGCACAAATATATTACCGGAGATCTGCTGGGGCTTGACTTCTTTCGCACGGTCGGCTCTACTTCCGGAAGCCTTGGCGGCGTAGCCGCCGCAATCATGGTGCCCATCAGCATGGGAACCAGCCCCGTCCTTGCCGTCGTGGCCGGGGTTGCCGTAGGCGGTTATGGAATCCTTCCGGGATTTATTGCCGGATATGTAATCGGGCTGATCGCCCCGGTTATTGAAAAGAGATTGCCGGAGGGCTTAAATATCATCGGAGGCGCGCTTCTGATCGCCCCCATGGCACGTTTGATCGCTCTGGCCGCAGATCCGGCTGTAAACGTCATTCTGGCGCGTATCGGAGGCACGATCGCCGCTGCCACGGAACAGTCCCCCATCGTCATGGGATTCCTGCTGGGCGGCATCATCAAGATGATCTGTACCTCCCCGCTAAGCTCTATGGCGCTGACCGCTATGCTGGGCCTTGACGGGCTTGCCATGGGAATCGCCGCCATCGCGTGCGTAGGAGGCTCCTTTACCAACGGACTGATATTTGCAAGGTTAAAATTAGGAGACAGGAGTAATATCATAGCTGTAATGCTGGAGCCACTGACACAGGCCGACATTATTACATCCAATCCTATTCCTATATATTGTTCCAATTTCTTTGGAGGCGGATTTGCCGGGATTTCTGCCGCAGTCTTCCACATCGTGAATAACGCGCCTGGAACTGCATCCCCGATACCAGGACTTCTGGCGCCGTTCGCATTCAACCCCCCAACCCAGGTGCTGCTGGCCGTGTTCTTTGCCGTAATCGGCGGCTGCGCGGCCGGCCTGGCCGGAAGCATGGTCTTTTGCAAAAGGATACAGGTTCCAAAGGCCGATTCCTTGGCATCAAAAGATGCCGGAATGGAACTGGAATTCTAATCACAGCTTATGCCGCGCTTTTTCGAACAGCGCGCGAAAATACGGGCCTGCAAAGCGCTATGTCTTTGCAGGCCCTGATTCTGCCGTTACTTTATATCTTTCCGTTTATGATTCCGCTCTTCTAAGGATGTCGTACTGGCTGGCTTCATGATCCAGTTCCACATACAGTACTTGCTTCGGATGAGGGGCGCTTTCCTGCTCATTTCCTTCCTCATCTACAATTCTCTGAACCGCCGTCTCGATGTTTTGTCCGTCCGGCTTCATGATCTCGATCGTCTCGCCCACCGAGAACTTGTTCCTCTGCTCGATCCGGTACAGGCCATCCTTTTCGCCGCCGATGATCCCAAGATAAGTATACTCCTTCACATAGGTATTGCTGTCATAGATCTGGCTTTCATCCCCCGGCTTTCCAAAATAGAAGCCTGTGGTAAACTGGCGGTAGGTACAGTTGGATATCTGATCCAGATACCAGGGCATGTTCTTCTGATAGCGCTGCACATCGGCAAGGTAATCGTCGATGGCCTTCCGGTAAGTCCTGGCTACCGTAGCCACATAGAGTGCCGTCTTCATGCGGCCTTCAATCTTGAAACTGTCGATCCCCGCCTCGATCATCTCCGGGATATGCCCGATCATGCACAAGTCCTTGGAGTTAAAGATATACGTTCCCCGCTCATTTTCGTAGACCGGCATATACTCTCCCGGCCTGGTCTCTTCCACGACCGCATACTTCCAGCGGCAGGGATGGGTGCAGGCGCCCTGGTTCGCGTCCCTGCCCGTAAAATAATTGCTGAGCAGGCACCTTCCCGAATAGGAGATGCACATAGCGCCGTGGATAAAACTTTCAATCTCCATCTCTTCCGGGATGCGATCCCTTATCTCCCTTATCTCCTTTAAGGACAGCTCCCTCGCGGATACCACGCGCTTTGCGCCTTGCTTCCACCAGAACAGATAGGTTCCATAGTTGGTATTGTTAGCCTGGGTGCTGATATGGCGCTCGATCCCGGGACAGATGTCTTTCGCCATCTGGAAGATGGCAGGATCAGCAATGATCAGCGCATCCGGGCCGATCTCTTTTAACTCTTTCAGGTATTCTTCCACTCCCGGAAGATCGTCATTGTGGGCCAGGATATTTACCGTCACATGAACCCTCGCGCCATGGGCGTGGGCAAACGCGATTCCCTCCTTCATATCCTCCATAGAAAAATTCTTGGCTTTGGCCCGCAGGCCAAATGCCTCGCCGCCGATATATACGGCATCAGCGCCGAAAATAACTGCCGTCTTTAATACTTCCAGGCTGCTGGCCGGGATTAGTAATTCCGGGCGTCCTCTTCTCATTGTTCCTTCTCCTATCGCTGTGTTATTTCTTCCTTACACTGAGGGCCACTCCATCCCCCAGTGGAAGGATGGAGGTCTGAAGCTGCTCATTGTGCTTCAATTCATAAAGATACTCCCGCATGCGGCTGTGAATGGTCCGGTTGCGCCGCTCCACGGCAAACCTGGACTCTATCACGTCCCCGTCCTGAAGCACGTTGTCCGACATCAGCACGCCTTCCGGCGCCAGAAGCCGGATGGCCTCAGGCAGATAATGGATATACTGTCCCTTGGCCGCGTCCATGAAGATAAAGTCAAAAGGCCCCTCAAGGGACTTCATGATATCCAGCGCATCGCCTTCCAGCAGCGTGATCCGGTCCGCAACAGCGGCCCTGCTAAAATTCTCCCGGGCAATGGGAATCCTCTTTTCATATTTCTCAATCGTCGTGATCCGTCCATCCTCCGGCAGATAATGGCTCATAAGTATGGCTGAATAGCCGATTGCAGTTCCCACCTCCAGAACACGCACCGGCTTTTTTATCAGCAGCAGTACTTTCAGGAAACTCTGGGTTTCCTTGCGGATGATCGGAACAAAAGTCTCGATGGCTTCCTGCTCGATCTGCTCGATAATCGGATCTTCCGGCTTCTCCAGGGAATGGATGTAAGTTACCATCCGCTCGTCAACTATCATTTCGGGCTACCTCTTTCCTTTCTTTTACATACCGCCAATCGCAATTTGGGACGTAACACTGTCAAAATGTTACGTCCCCTTTTTATTTTATACATCCATAATAATTGGCAGTATCATTGGTTTTCTCTTGGTACGCTTCCAGATGAATTCATTCATGGTATCGCGGATTACCAGCTTGATCTTGCTCCAGTCAGCATTGCGCTGATGCATCAGGCAGTCTTCCACCGCATCCTGCAGCACCTGTCTTGCCTCTTCCATCAGCCCTTCGGACTCCCTTACATAGACGAATCCTCTGGATACGATATCCGGTCCTGCCAGCAGCTGGTTGCTTCCCTTTTCCAGGGTCAGCACCACGATCAGGATTCCGTCTTCTGCCAGATGCTGCCTGTCCCGAAGCACGATATTTCCAACATCGCCTACGCCTAAGCCATCCACCAGGATCTCTCCGGTATGGACCTTGTCCACTACCTTGGCCTCTTTATCGCTGACTTCAAATACATCTCCCGAGTTCAGGATAAAGATATTCTCCTTTGGAATTCCCAGGTTCTCGGCAAGAGCCGCATTGGCTTTCCTGTGGCGGTACTCGCCATGGATCGGGATCGCGTATTTGGGCTTTACCAGGGAATAGATCAATTTCAATTCTTCCTGGCAGGCATGTCCGGATACATGGGCATCCTGGAAGATGACGTTTGCTCCTTTGGCTGACAGTTCATTGATTACCTTGGATACGGATTTCTCGTTGCCCGGGATCGGGTTGGAACTGAATATTACCGTATCTCCCGGCAAGATGGTCACCTTCTTATGCACATCCGCCGCCATGCGGGATAATGCCGCCATGGATTCTCCCTGGCTTCCCGTCGTAATAAGAACCGTCTTCTCCGGCGGGTAGTTCCTAAGCTGGTCTATCTCGATCAGCGTCTTGTCCGGCACGTTCAGATATCCCAGTTCCCTGGCTACCTGAATGATATTTACCATGCTGCGCCCTTCTACCACCACCTTGCGGTCGTACTTGCAGGCTGAATTGATAATCTGCTGCACGCGGTCGACGTTTGACGCGAACGTGGCTATAATAATCCTGGTATTCTGGTGTTCTGCAAAAATATGGTCAAATGTGATTCCCACCGTGCGTTCGGACTGGGTAAATCCCTTCCTCTCCGCATTCGTACTATCTGACATCAGCGCCAGAACGCCCTTCTTGCCGATCTCCGCAAAACGCTGCAGATCGATGGCGTCGCCGAATACCGGCGTATAATCTACTTTAAAGTCTCCTGTATGCACGACGATTCCGGCCGGGGAATAGATTGCCAGAGCCGCTGCATCCTGGATGCTGTGGTTTGTCTTGATAAACTCGATCCGAAACTGGCCCAGGTTAATGGACTGGCCGTGTCTGACCACTTTCCTTCTGGTGCTGCGCATCAGGTTGTGTTCCGTCAGTTTCTTCTCGATAATACCCATGGTAAGCTTTGTGGCATAGATTGGAAGGTTCATCTCCCTCAATACATAAGACAATGCTCCGATATGGTCTTCATGTCCATGGGTAATGACGAATCCCTTGACCTTCTGGATATTGTCTTTCAAATAAGTGATATCAGGAATCACAAGATCGATTCCCAGCATGTCGTCTTCCGGGAATGCCAGTCCGCAGTCCACGACAATAATACTGTCTTCATATTCGAAGGCAGTGATGTTCATTCCGATTTTTTCCAATCCTCCGAGCGGAATGATACGCAATTTTCCGTTGTTTTCTTTTTTCAAATTTACACCTCCACGTGCTTTTCCGTACTATTTTGCCTCTCCAGGCATTCTTTGCATTGTCCATAGAACTTTAATTCGTGGTCTAACACATGGAATCCGGTAGCGTCCTCAATATGACGCTCCAGCTCGTCCAGAAGGTCATCCTTAAAAGGAAGAACCTTTCCACAAGTCTTGCATATCAAGTGGTGATGATGGTGATGCCTTTCTTCCCCATCGAAGAATTCCCCGATCTCGTAACGCACGCATCCATCATCAAGATTGATACGATCCACCAATTGCATTTCTAATAACAATTGCACAGTCCGGTAAATTGTGGCCAGCCCGATCTCCGGGTAGTCCTCTTTTACCAGGTCATAAATGTCTTCCGCAGTCATATGCCTGTCACGGTGATCTGCGAGCACTTCTAATACAAGCAACCTTTGATTGGTTACCTTAAGACCCTTTTCTTTCAGCATCTCCTTGAATTTCTCTTTACTGATAGACATAAGTTTTACCTTTCAATATCTACATCTTCAAGCAGTTCCTCAAACACCTTCGCTATGGCTGTCAGTTCCACATCATCGTCTACGATCTCATAGACGCTCTCAGGCGCGTTTTCCTCCGATGTATCCTTTAATATCAGACATTCCGCATCGTCTTCTTCCGAATCCGTGACCAGAATATAGGATATTCCATTTACCTTCGTCTGCTCAAGTACAAAAAAATCTACTTCTTCCTGCATTTCTTCAGACATGAATTTAATTTTTTCCATATAAACACCTCAAGAATGATTCTTAGTTCTTGCAGATCGAGTCCAGATATCCTTGCAATATAAAAACTGCCGCAATTTTATCAATATATTTTTTGCGGTCTTCACGTCTTACCTTATTCTCAATTAAAGTCCGTTCTGCTTCTACCGTAGTCAGACGCTCATCCCACATCACGACCTCAAGGCCGGTCCGCCGGCTAAGCATCTTCCCAAACTCCAATGATCTTTCCGCTCGATCTCCAATATCGTTATTCATATGCTTCGGAAGGCCGAGCACAATCCGCTCCACCTTGTACTCCTCGATCAATGTTTCGATCCGCGCACAGGTTTTCCGCAGCTTATTCTCGTCCTTACGGCAAATAGTCTCTATTGCCTGGGCAGTAATCCCGAGTGGATCGCTGATTGCGACTCCTACGGTCTTAGATCCATAATCCAGTCCCATAATTCTCATAGATATTATACCCAGCCGTTATGCTCAATATACGTCTTGAGCATCTCTTCCACTAATTCATCCCGTTCCATCTTCATAATCAGGCTTCTCGCGCCGTTGTGGCTTGTGATATATGTCGGGTCTCCTGACATAATATATCCCACAATCTGATTCACCGGATTATATCCTTTTTCACTCAGCGCCTTGTACACAATCTCAAGTATATCTTTCGCTTGAATCTGTGGACCGCTTTCTACCTGAAAAAACTGAGTGCTGCTTAAATCTTTCATATACTCACGTCCTCCAAAAATACTTCAATTTCATTCTACCTTATTACAAATGAAAATTCAATGTAATATTTGCAAATGGCTCTCAATTTCTACATTTATCAACTGATTTGTCAGGTTTTCCTCCGTTTTTTGACCAATTTTTACATATTCTTTCGTATGTCCCACCTGATATATTTCTCCCTGGCAGATCATCTCCTCTTCCATCAGCACTTCCTGGGTGGTTCCAACCAGCGCTTCTTCATAGGACGCCTGCTTCCTTCTCGTCAGTTCCAGGAGTTCATTGCTCCTTACCGCCTTCACGCTTTCCGGCACCTGTTCCTCCATCTGCGCCGCCCGGGTTCCCGCCCTCTTGGAATATTTGAACACATGGGTCTCATAGAAGTCCACTTTATCAATGAATGCCTTGGACTGTGCGAATTCTTCCTCCGTCTCTCCCGGGAAGCCCACGATCACATCGGTGGTCAGCGCGGGATTGTCGAAATACTTGCGCAGCAATACGCATTTTTCATAATATTCTTCCGATGTATAATGCCGGTTCATACGTTTCAGCGTCGCATCGCACCCGCTTTGCAGGGACAGGTGGAAGTGGGGGCACATCTTTGGAAGGCCTGCGATGGTCTTTGCAAATTCCTCCGTGATAATCCTGGGCTCAAGCGACCCCAGACGGATTCTGCGGATTCCTTCTATCTCATGGATAGAGAGGATGAGCGACAGCAGGTCATCACCGGTATCCACCCCATAGGAACTTAAGTGGATGCCTGTAAGCACCACTTCTTTATATCCATTCCTGGCAAGTTCCTCTACCTCCCGTATCACGCTGTCATGGCTGCGGCTTCTGACCCTTCCCCTCGCGTAAGGAATGATGCAGTAAGAGCAGAACTGGTTGCAGCCATCCTGCACCTTGATATATGCCCTTGTATGTTCCGCCGTCTGGCTCAGGCGCAGTTCCTCGTACTCATTGATATTGTTGATGTCTACCAGTTCCTTCTGTACGCCTTCCTGCATTGCCTCATGCTCGCTCAATATCTCTATAATATCCTTCTTCCGGTTATTTCCCACCACAATGTCTATACAGTCATCAATCTCATCCCTTTTTGCCTGCACATAGCAGCCGCAGGCAACCACGACAGCCCCGGGATTCATCTTCCTGGCCCTGTGCAGCATCTGCCTGGACTTACGGTCAGCCATATTCGTTACCGTGCACGTATTGATGATATAGACATCCGCGCTCTCCTTAAAAGGCACGATCTCATATCCATGCTGTTCAAGCAACTCCTGCATGGCTTCTGTCTCGTATGCATTTACTTTGCACCCCAGATTATGTAAGGCTACTTTCTTCATATCCTGTTCCAATCCTTTCTATGCACCTTGTTGTAACATTTAACGAAATTCTTACAAATTCTTTGGCAATTTGTTCCTTGACTTTTATCCCCCTTGCTCTTAAGATATTTATAGAACATGAAAAGAAGCCAAGGAGGGTATGTCCAATGAAATCAGTACAGATTTGTTTAAATTCTATCGATAAGGTAAAATCTTTTGTAAATGATATTTCAAAATTTGACTGCGATTTTGACTTAGTATCCGGCAGATATGTGATAGACGCAAAGTCTATCATGGGAATCTTCAGCCTGGATCTGTCCAAGCCGATTGAACTCAACATCCATGCAAATGATGGTGCAGAAGAAGTTCTGGCAGCATTACAGCCATATTTAGTTTAATTTATTTGTTTGATTGAAAGAAAAGGGCCATCCCCTAACTTGACAGGGACTGGCCCTTTTTCTTTTCTATTTCACCTCTATGACTTCCACCGTATCGATAGCTTCCTGTACCAGCTGTTCAATCTTTTCCGCCAGTTTTTCTTCCGATCTTCGGATCACGTCCACATTCGGCTTGGTTACCGGATGCTTTGCCACAAAAATGGTACAGCAGTCCTCAAATGGCTGGATCGAAGTCTCATAAGTCCCGATCTTTTCCGCAATGTCAACAATCTCCTGCTTGTCAAAGCCAATGACCGGACGGTACACCGGGACGGTGCACACGTCATTGGTAGCCGCAAGGCTCTGCATGGTCTGGCTTGCCACCTGCCCGATGCTCTCTCCCGTAATCAGTCCCAGGCATCCGTCCTTCTTTGCAAAATGCTCCGCAATCCGCATCATATAACGGCGCATGATGATCGTCAGTTCATCGTGGGGGCACTGGTCATAGATATAGAGCTGGATATCCGTAAAATTCACGACGTGCAGTTTCACGGACCCGGAATATCTGGATACGATCCTGGCCAGATCCACCACTTTCTGCTTGGCGCGCTCGCTTGTATACGGCGGCGCATGGAAATACGTAGCCTCGATCCCCACGCCCCTTTTTGATATCATATAGCCTGCCACCGGGCTGTCGATTCCGCCGGACAGAAGCAGCATGGCTTTTCCATTGGTGCCTACCGGCATTCCGCCCGCGCCTGGAATAATCTGTGAATACACATAGACCTCATTTCTGATCTCCACATTCAGCATCACATCCGGATGATGGACATCCACCTTCGTCTCCGGAAATGCTTCCAGAATCACTTCTCCCAGATCGCAGTTGATCTCCATGGAGGTCTTGGGATAAGTCTTCCTGGCACGTCTCGCCTCTACCTTGAACGTCAGGTTCTTATCGGGGTACATCTCATCCATATACGATACGACGTCTTCTTTGAGTTTCTCAAACCCCTGGTCTTCCATACGCACTACCGGACAGATTCCTACGATGCCGAACACCCGCTTCAGGTGCTCCACCGTGTCCTCATAGTCGTAATCGCCCTCGCAGTCCACATAGATTCTGGCCTGGGACTTGTGCACGTCAAACTGGCCGTCCACGTCCTTAAGGGCAAACCGTATCTGCCTGACAAGCGCATCTTCAAACAGATACCGGTTCTTTCCCTTAATTCCAATCTCTCCGTACTTTAACAAAAATGTGTGAAATCTCATCTTATCTATTCTCCTAATCTAATCTTCCTACAGATTCTTTTAGCGTCTGATATATTTTCGAAGCATCGGTACTATATTATATAGTGTATCCAGGGTATAGTCAATCTCTTCACGGGTTGTAAATTCTGACATGCTGAATCGCAATGTGGCATCTAAGAATTCCTGCCTTGCCCCGATTCCTTTCAGGACACCGCTTACCTGCGGATGGTTCGAGGAGCAGGCCGAGCCGGAAGATACATAGATTCCCTTTTCTGCCAGCGCATGGAGGAGCACCTCGCTTCGGATTCCCCCGAATCCTACGCTGATAATGTGAGGCGCGGATGTCTCATCATACAGCCCATGGATCGTGGTGTTCTCAATCTGGCCAATGCCCTCGATAAAATGCTGCTTAAGCCTGCGCATCTTAGCCACCTTCACGTCCAGATCCTGGTAGATGGTTCTGGCTGCCAGGGAAAGCCCTGCAATCCCCGGAACGTTCTCCGTTCCTGAGCGGATATTCTTCTGCTGCTCCCCGCCAAATACGATCGGCTTCATCTTTACATTTTCTCCAATATATAATGCGCCCGTTCCTTTCGGACCATGAATCTTGTGGCCGCTGATGGAACACATATCTACCTTCAGCCTCTTCGGATAGATGCGGTATTTGCCAAATCCCTGCACCGCGTCCACATGGAACAGGATGTTCCTGTTATAGGCCTTCACGATGCTGGCAGCCTCCTGGATAGGCTGGACGGAGCCCACCTCATTGTTGACGTACATGATGGATACCAGGATAGTATCTTCGCATAATGCATCCTTCAGGGCATCCAGCTTCACCCTTCCATACCGGTCCACCGGCAGGAAGGTGATACGGAATCCTTCTTCTTCCAGATAGCGCATGGTATTGATAATAGCCGGATGCTCAATGGAGGTCGTGATCAGATGCTTTCCTGCCCTCTGATTGGCCCTTGCCGCGCCAATCAGCGCAAGGTTGTCGCTCTCTGTCCCACCGGAGGTAAAGAATACCTCTTTTTCCTGCACCTTCCAGATCTTTGCCAGAATCTCTTTCGCCTCTTTTATATACTGCTCCGCTTCCACGCCTTTCGTGTGCCTGGAAGACGGGTTTCCATAATCTTCGCACATGACCTTTCGCACCAGTTCGCCCACGCTGTCATACGCCCGGGTGGTGGCGGAATTGTCCAGATAGATTTCTTTCATGCTTTCCACTTCCTATTTCTATATTCTTACTACTAGAGTATGTTCCTACCCTTCCAGGCGGAACATTAAGATGGATAATATGGCAAGCCCCGCCGTCTCTGTGCGCAGGATCCTCCTGCCAAGCGTGATTGCCTTGGCCCCTTGATGAATGGCCGCATCGACCTCTTCCTTTTCGAATCCGCCCTCCGGTCCGATAAAGATTCCTACAGACTGTCCCTGCGCAATGGATGCTACCACTTTTCTGGCCTCCTCCATCCCTTCCGCCAATTCATACGGAATCAAAAGGACGTCCAGCTCTCCGGCCTTTTCAAGCGCCTCCTGGTAAGACAGGACGGAAGATACCTGCGGGATGTATCCCCGGCCGGCCTGCTTGGCCGCGCTTTCAGCAATCTGCTGCCATCGCTGCAACTTCTTTGCGGCCTTCTTTTCATCCAGTTTTACCACCGACCGCCTGGTGGCCACCGGCACCACCTGGCTTGCCCCCAGTTCCACCGCCTTCTGCACGATCAGTTCCATCTTATCCTGCTTAGGCAGTCCCTGGAACAGGGTAATGCGGCAGGGAAGTTCTGTATCCACCGGCATTCTCTGCTGTATCGCAAGGACCGCGCGGCCTTCTTCATACCCTTCGACCACGCACCGATATTTCAGATTGTCGCCGTCGCTGATTGCTACCGCCTCTCCCGGGCGCATGCGCAGTACGTTCTTCATATGATTCACATCCGAGCCTTCAATATAGATCCTCTCACCCTCCACCTGGGAAGGCGTTACAAAAAAATGCTGCATCTTGCTACTCCTGATTCTTTCTGGCTGTTACGGATACCCACTCCCCCTGGTGGTTCACTTCCAGCACTTCAAGGCCTGCCGCCTTCACTGCCTGGACCACCGTCTCTTCCTTATCTTCGATAATTCCACTGGTAATGTAGATTCCGCCGGGCTTCATCTGATTCACGATGACTGGCGTAAGCGGTACCAGCACGTCTGCCAGGATATTTGCCGCCACGATGTCGTATTTTCCATACCCTGCCTTATCCTGTACGGCCTTGTCGTCGATAATGTTGCCAATCATGACCTCGTATTGGTCTTTTCGGATTCCGTTGACCTCCATATTCTCATGGGTCGCGTCAATCGCGCATGGATCCAGATCCGTACCCACGGAATACCTGGCACCGAACTTCAGCGCCAGCATCCCCAGAATGCCGCTTCCGCAGCCTACGTCCAGAATCATCGTATCATCTTTCACATACTTTTTGAGCTGGCGGATGCATAACTGCGTAGTCTCATGCATGCCTGTCCCGAACGCGGTACCCGGATCTATATGGATCACCAGCTTGTCGCTGTCCTTTTCCTCTACCTTTTCCCAGGAAGGGATGACGAGAATATCATCGATGTAGAACTGGTGGAAATACTGCTTCCAGTTATTGACCCAGTCCACATCCTCCGTCTGGGATTCCTCGATAACGCACGCTCCTACATCCAGATAAGCGCGCATCTTATCCAGTTCCTTCCTTATGTTCAAAAGGATCGTTCCCTTATCCTCTTCTTCGTCCAGATAGAAGGTCAGATAAGCCGTGCCGTCATCCTCCGGAATATCCGGCAGGATGTCCACGAACATCTGCTCCTTATCTTCCTTCGTAAGAGGCACCTTGTCCTCAATCTGCACGCCCTGGATTCCCAGATCCATCAGCATGCTGCTGACGATGTCTTCCGCCTGCGTCGTCGTCTTTAGCCGAAACTGATTCCACTTCATAATTCGTCCCCTTTCATCTTATATCATGCCCAGATGGTCCAGCAGGATCTTGCATCCCATCAGTATGAGGATGACGCCTCCTGCCAGTTCTGCCTTGGACTGGTATTTCGTCCCAAATATATTGCCTATTTTAACACCTGCCACGGATAAAGTAAATGTAATTGCCCCAATAAAACTTACCGCAGGCACGATCTCCACCTGCAGGAAGGCAAATGTCACCCCTACCGCCAGAGCGTCGATGCTGGTTGCGACAGCCAGTCCCAGCATGGTCCTGACATCCAGAGACGCATCCGCGTCCTGGCACTCATCGCAGGAGCCAAACGCCTCCCGTATCATATTGGCGCCGATAATTCCCAGCAGGATAAAAGCGATCCAATGGTCTACCGAAGTAATCACCTCTTTAAACTGGACTCCCAGAAAGAAGCCTATCAGCGGCATCAACGCCTGAAACGCGCCAAAATATAATCCCACGATCCCAGCCTTGCCCCATGTGCAGCGCTTCATCGCAAGGCCCTTACAGACGGATACCGCGAACGCATCCATGGAAAGCCCTACTGCTATCAGGAATAATTCTATAATATTCATGTTCTCTCTCCTAACCTTTTTCTCCTGGCGCAGAACAAAGAATGTGCCCTGCGCATTCTCGCGCCGTCAGCGGCCATCTACTATGAGCCAAAATTTTCAAAGCAGAGGTTCAGATCTACATTTCCTTCGATTCCCGGCACCTTTCCTTTTTCCGTATACTGCCACATGGAAAATTCATAAGGGCACTGGGGGAGGGGCTCATAATCCGCATACCATTTCTTATATCCTGCCAGTTCGTTCAAATCAAGCGTAAAAGCCATCCATTTCATATTGGCATAGATCATTGTCTCATACCCGGCCTCCTTTACCGCATCACAGAATGTGACGCAGTTTGCGGTGAACTGCTCTTTTTTCAGATGATCTGTCCTGGCTTCCTCATTCTTTATTTCTTCGGTATCGAATACCACCGGATAAGTGACAGCGTATGGCCGGATTCGTTCCAGTACGAACTGCGCCTCTTCGTATGCCTCTTCTTTGTCCACCGCCTGTGAGAAGAAATAGACTCCCACGTCAAGGCCTGCCGCAAGCGCGCCTTCCATGTGGCTTTTGAACATGGCGTCCTCCACAAGTCTTCCTTCCTGTCCGTATCCCCGAAAGCCTACGCGTATGATCGCGAAGTCTATGCCGCTTGCCTTCACCTTGCTCCAGTCCACGGATGGCTGATATTCGGACACGTCTATCCCGGCCTTAGAGAGAATGTTTCCCGCTTCGTCCGTATAGTGCTGGTATCCGTCTTTCTTTCTTATTCGCTTCAAATCGTATGTATTTTTCGGCACCGCTTCCAGAAGTTCGGCCTCATACTGCTGCCCCAGCACATCTACAAACTGGTAGACCTCCTTGTTTCCATCCGCCTGGTCTTTCGCTTCTTCCTTCTTATCCGTGTTATGGCACCCTGCCGCAAGCAGGGCGGCCAGTAATACAAACATTGCCTTAATCCATCTCTTTTTAATCATCATGACCCTTCTATTTGTTACGCTTCAAAAGCCGCAAAATGAGCATTGGCAAGCAGTTGTTCTGCTTCCGCTTCCGTCAGCCCATAAGAATCTGCCAGGTATTGGAATTCCTTCCCTACCCAGGTGTCTGATACCGTCATATTGTCGCTGTTTACCGTCACCGTGATCCCCCGCCTCAGATAGGTTCTCAAGGGATAATCAGCTATATTCTCTACTGCCTTGGTCTGTAGATTGCTGATGGGGCACATCTCAAGAGGAATCTCCCTGCTTGCCAGCAGCTCCATCAGTTCCTCGTCCTCAATCGCCCGGACCCCATGTCCAATCCTGGCAGCGCCGAACTCTACCGCCTTGCGGATGCTGGCAGGACCCGCCGCCTCTCCTGCGTGGATGGTAAAGGGGACCCCAAGTTCCCTGGCAAGCGCAAATTCTTCCTCGTAATCTGCCGTGGGAAACAATGCTTCCGCCCCCGCCAGGTCAACGGCCGCCACTCCTTTGCCCAGATACCTGGAAGCCAGACGCACCGTCTGAAGGTTCGCTTGCTTATTATCCTGTCCCCGCATGCAGCATAGAATCGTCCGCAGCCGGATATCGCTGTCTTCCTGCGCCTTAGCAAGCCCTGAGAGCACCGCTGCAACCGCTTGTTCCTGGCCCATGCCTTTCTGGCAGTGCAGCTGCGGGGCAAAGCGCACCTCGGCATAACGCAGCCCCTTTTCCTTAAGGTTCACGCCCAGATCCCTTGCGGCCTGGTACAATCCTTGTTCCATCTGCAGAACCTTCAGCAAAGTGTCAAAGCATCCCAGATACTCGTTCAAGCTTTTACAGTCCATCCCAGCGCAGATATAAGGCTTTAATCCATCCGCCGTATCTGCCGGAAGCCTGATTCCTTCTTCCTTCGCAATCCGCAATATGGTCTCTGCCGGCAGGGAGCCATCCAGATGAAGATGCAGATCTATCTGTCCAAACTTTGACATATTCATAGAAGTTCTTCCCATTCCTTTTCTTTAAAGCCTGTCAGAACCGTATCCTGTGTCACAAGAATCGGGCGTTTTACCAGCATGCCGTCCGAAGCCAGTATCTCATACTGCTCTTCTTCTGTCATCTGGGGCAGACGTTCTTTTAACTTCTGCTCTTTGTACAGCATGCCGCTGGTATTAAAGAATTTCTTAAGCGGCAGATTGCTCTTTTCATGCCACTCTTTTAATTCTTCCTTGGTTGGATTCTGAATCTTAATGTCTCTTTCTTCGAACTCCATTCCCTTCTCCTGAAGCCATTTCCTGGCTTTCTGGCAGGTCGTGCATTTTGGATAGCATACGAATAACATCTGTACATTCCTCCTTCTTTCTATTTAAACTTTATTTCAGCGCCGTGTTCAAATCCTGCTCCACTTCATCCAGTTCCTCGAGGATCTCCTGCCGCTGCTCGTCAAACAGCAGGCGCTTATTGTAACGGTAATATTTGTCGCAGTCGTTTTCCTTCAGGAATTGGATGCTGTAATAATTAGTGTTCAATTCCGTTACAAAGGCCACCATCTCCTGGCTGTCTCCAAAAGCATCCTCCATAAAATCAAAGGCATGCTCAAGCGCATTTCCCGCCTTCTCGATCATCCGCTCCCTCTCGCCCGTCTCTTTCGTAAATTCTTCCTTCACCCGGTCAAATGCCGCCTCTTTATCAAGATGTTCCGCCTTCGCCAGCTGGCGGTATCCCTCCAAGGTATCGGAGACTTTTCTTCGGATGCGGTCTTCCTGCCTGGTCAGCTGCTCCGCCTTTCTTAAGCGTTCATAGGTTTCTGCAAACTCCCGGATCGCGCCCGCAAGATCCAGATCCTCTTTATAACGGCGAAGGACATCGTATAGAATTGTTACATAACGATCCGAGACATAGCACTCCTTGAACAAGCCTCCCAGCTGGCCCAGCAGCATGTTGACCACGCTCAGGCGCTCATCGAAGGATGCGTATCTTAACTTCTCCAGCACATCTTTGTCATAATAGCCTTCCAGTATCTTCTCCAGGCCATAATCCTTTTTATACTTCTCATATAATTCCAGATAATTCGCGAAATCCTTTGCAATCTTCCAGTGCTGGATATACTGGTGCACCACTTCCCGGTCTGCCTTCTTATGGAGCGCCTCGTAAGACTTCAGAAGCTGCGACAGGTCTTCCCATCCTCTGGCCGTTGCAAACATCTTGCCGTCTACCGTAGTCTCGATGCGGTAGAAATGGTCTCTTCGTATCTCCAGATAAGAGAGAATGGCCGGATGAATCTCTGCCTGATAAGCATATTCCTTCCAAACATCATAATTTTCTTCCACATCTATCTTCTTAATCCGATCCAGCGTCACCACGTCAAAATCCCTTACCGACTTATTATACTCCGGAGGATTGCCCGCGGCAACGATAATCCAGCCTTCCGGCACCTTCTGGTTTCCGAATGTCTTGCACTGCAGGAATTGGAGCATGGTAGGCGCCAGCGTCTCGGATACGCAGTTGATCTCGTCGATAAACAAGATGCCTTCCGCAATCCCGGTGGCCTCGATCTTTTCATAGACGGACGCGATGATCTCGCTCATCGTATATTCCGTCACGGAATACTGCTTTCCGCCAAAAGTCTTTTCCCGTATAAACGGAAGCCCGATGGCGCTCTGCCTGGTGTGATGCGTAATGGTATAGGCGACCAGGCCAATCTGGCACTCCTTGGCAATCTGCTCCATAATCTGCGTCTTCCCGATTCCCGGAGGCCCCATCAGCAGGATCGGGCGCTGGCGGATTGCCGGTATCATATAGTCCCCATAGGCGTCTTTTTTAAGATATGCCTCTATGGAATCTTTAATTTCCTTCTTCGCTCTTTTTATGTCCATGGTCTTGTAATCCTTTCTCTTCTTCCTTCCCCAGTCTCTGGCGGCGCTTATGGCCTTTGCAGGTCTTCTTCCTCAAGCACCAGCTTCATGGCCCACGGCGGAACGTCTACATCTTCATAGTCTTCCTTCATGAACACGAAGGCCGTCTCATATGGGGGCATCTTAGACGGATAGGTGCCTCTTCCGTCTGTAAAATACAGCAGCCCTTTTAACCGCTCAAACGCATGCTGCTTTATCAGGCTCTCCACATAGGCAAAAGCCGGGCGAAAATCCGTTCCGCCTTCTCCTTTCAATTCCAGGTGCCCCATGTAATCCTTCAGGTCCTCTTCGCTTTCGATCTTTTGATCCGTCTGTACCTGGTCATCGCACTGGATGATATGAATGTTCACCTTCCTGAAGAAACTGTCATTTTCGCTTAAGACCCCGTAAGTCTCCTCCAAGAACTTCTTGACCAGCTCGCCGGAGCAGGACATGGACGTGTCGATCACAATAGCAAATTCCTCTACCTTCTGCACTTCCTTCCATTCCTGGGGCTCGATCAGCGGCATGTTCCCGTAGAAGGAAAGGCCATAACTGTAGAATACATAGTCAAACGTATCTTCATCTACTGCCATCTCTTCTTTCAGAACCGAGAATTTTCGCAGGAACTGGCGGTAGTCAAACCGCACCCGGTTCTCCACTTTTACCTGATCGATCAGATGGCCGGATTCCTGTGATGCTTCTTTGGAAAATGTCTCCATATCCGTCTCCATCTGCTCGCTGATATCCTGCCACTGGTTCTCGATCTGGCTCTGCTTCTTCTGATCATCATCCGCCGGCCAGTAACTATGGTCATCCACCCGGAATTCGCCTGCAAGGCGCGCAAATTCGGCTTCTGACAGATTCCATTTTTCCAGAGCCCCATAGACTTTCTCGGCCGTCAGAACCTTCATCTCTTTTCCAAGCCTTCGGTAGGTCTCTCTTCTGAGCCAGGATCGGCTTCTTAAGACGCAGCGGTGTCGCATGCCGTCGATGATCGACTCTGTCACGATATCGCAGGCCAGGCTGTATCGTTCCTCCTCCCTGCCCTTTCGCCGGATCATATGGCGGAATATGCCATGAAGCACCAGATGCAGATATATCCTGTTCACCATGACCCGGTCCTCCCGGTACAGGCCTCCAAGATACTGGGGGTTGTAATACAGATAAAGCCCATCGGTTCCCATCCCGCAAGCCCCCTCGTCCAGGACAAAGATAAGGCTCGAAAGTGCCACATCCATGAACCGCATCTTGAGATACAGTTCATTGCGGGCCGCAGCCAGAATCTTTCTGCCTATGCTATCTAGTTTTTCTCCTATATCGATTTTACTTTCCATCGTCACTTCCATACACCTATTCTATCGATTCATTTACAAATCAAATGCCTTTTTCTTCTTGGGATGCAGTCTTTGCTTCTCATCCATAAGAAGACTGAGCATTTCTGTCTTCTTGCTTTTTGCTGCCCATTCCAGGGCATAATCCAGAGCGGATACCGTCAGATACCCCTGCCCGGCGAGGAATTTCATGCCTTCCATATCTTCGGTTTCTACTAAAAATTTCACCGCTTCTTCCCGGTGGGCGCATAGGTAGGAGACGTATGCTTCCCTCCCGTCTTCTGCAAGCCTAAAGGGATGCCTCAGCCTTCCAAGCACCAGTTCCGCCGCCGTCTGCAAGGATTCTTCCGCCACCGTCCGGTACAGCAGTTCGTCGTATTTCTTATAGTCCAGTTCCCGGTTGTAAAAGCATTGCCTGTAGTATCCGCCAGCCCCATGGCGGCGCGTCTCCAATATCCTGGCAGGCGTATTCTCCACCGCCTCTTCATAGTGTTCTGGAAATAATACCTCTGCTGTCTCTATATATTCTTCTCTGCCCGCCTCTTTCTTATGATAATAAAGTTTCGCACGGATTGCAAACCGAATCTCATCCACGATAGACTTCAGGCAGCTTCTCTCCCCCTGATAGAAATGAATCTCCACTTCTTCCAGACGGCAGCCGGTGAATGCTCCTCCTCCGATATCCAGCAGGCTGTCTGTAAGGATCAGCCGCTTTAAATTCCTGCATCGGTAAAACGCGTATCTTCCGATCTCCGTCACCTGGGAAGGAAGCCATATCTGCGTCACCTGGGATGCGCAGACCCTGCTTCCGGCGCTGGAAAGACTGCCGCCTTCACTTACGAATACATATTCTCCTTCATCCTCGGGCTTCTCGGCAAATGCATAGGCTGCAATCCTGGTAACCGGAATCCCTTCTATCTCATCCGGAAGGATTAACTGTCCCTGAGGGCCATAACAGCCCGTAATCTCAATTCCCTGCTCCGTTTTTTTATAATGAATCTTTGGACATATTTGTCTCTTTTCCTTTTTCCACATAAAACCAACCTCGCAATATATTAAACAGGTATTATTGTACCACAAAATCTGCTATAATGATAACCATGGGAATATTTACATTCTAAAATCAAAAGAAAAGAGAGAGAACATCATGAAACGTAAACTTACATTTCAGCAATACATCGCTGTGGCCAGCATGCTGTTCGGCCTTTTTTTTGGTGCAGGAAACCTGATATTTCCGGTTTCCATGGGCCAAATGGCCGGACGCAGGGTATGGCCGGCCATTTTTGGATTTCTAATCACCGGGGTGGGGCTGCCTCTTCTTGGGGTGGCCGCCCTGGGCATGAGCCGCTGCAATGGCCTGGCAGAGATGAGCCAAAGAATCGGGAAAAAATATGGCACCTTCTTTACCTGTGCCCTCTATCTGACCATTGGGCCTTTCTTTGCCATTCCACGCTGCGCCACCGTTCCATTTGCCGTAGGAATCGAGCCGATTCTTGGAAAAGGCTCCTCGGATGCCTTGCCGCTGGCTGTCTTTTCATTGCTCTTCTTCCTTGCGGTCTTATGGTTCTCCTTAAGGCCAGGCAAGATCCTTACCTGGATCGGCAAGGTCTTGAATCCGATCTTCCTTGCCGCACTTGGCCTGCTGGTGATCACTGCCCTTCTTCGCCCTATGGGAGATATCGGAAGCATCGCTCCCCAGGCCGGCTATGCCTCCCACGCCTTCTCCCAGGGCTTCCTGGAAGGCTACAATACCATGGATGCATTGGCAGGGCTGGCTTTTGGGATCATCGTGGTAAATGTCATCAAAAGCCTGGGTGTAGAAAATTCCGGCGATGTGGCAAAATGCACGGTAAAAGCCGGGCTTTTCAGCACGATTCTAATGGCCGTCATCTATCTGCTGGTTACGATCATAGGAACCCAGAGCCGTGGGATGTACGAGGCCAGTTCCAACGGAGGAGAAGCGCTTCTTTTGATCGCAAGCCACTATTATGGCAGGGCTGGCGCTTTCATCCTTGCCTTCACCGTCACTTTTGCCTGCCTTAAGACTTCCATCGGACTGATCACCAGCTGCAGCGAGACTTTCTGCGCCATGTTTCCCCGGACGCTGAATTATAAGAAATGGGCTGTCCTGTTCTGTGCGCTCTCTTTGCTCATCGCCAACCTGGGCTTAAATTCCATCATCGCCTACTCTCTTCCGGTATTGATGTTTTTATATCCCCTGGCGATCACGCTGATCTTCCTAAGTTTGTCCGGAAAGTTCTTTGCCGATGACAAGAAGGTCTATATCAACGTCACTGCATGCACCATCTTTGCCGCAGCCCTGGACTTTCTCAATGCCCTTCCGAAGGGGATTAAGAACCTGCTGCATCTGAAGCCGCTGCTGGCCGGGGTCTCCAGATACCTGCCTCTTTTTGAGCAGGGAATGGGCTGGGTATGTCCTGCCCTTCTGGGCCTGGCCATCGGAATCTGCCTTCACGCCCGAAAAAAACAAAGCCTGCCCTCTTAGGAGCAGGCACTGTGGGTCTGTCTAATAATATCCCTTCCACATATTTACATACATGTGGATATTCGTCTTGAGATAGAGGCCGATCGTCGTTAGAAGGCTATCCCCTTCCGGCCGTTTGGAAGCCGCCATTACATATTTGACGCCAGCCTTCCTCGCATAGTGGTCTGCCTTTCGCAGATGCCATCCATTAGTAACTACTACACAATCTTTAAATCCGCAGTGTTCCATCATCTGGCTGGCATACAGTAGATTATGATACGTGCTGACTGCCTGCTTTTCTTCCAGTATGTATTCTTCAGGAACTCCCAGTTCCACAGCATAGCGTTTCATAGCCGGCGCCTCTGCAAATGCGTTGTACACCGCGGCTCCTGACATAATCAGATACTTTACCTTCTTATCTTTCCATAATTCTACTGCCTTTTCCACCCGGGCCGCAAGCCTCTTAGAAGGCGTGCCGTCTGCTCCTACCTGGCAGCCGCAGACAACCGCGCAGTCATATGCATCCTGTTCCCACCGCTTCTTTGGCTTTCGGAACATCAGGCCAAACAGCGCCAAGTTTGCCGCCGCAAACCCTAAAGTTATCCACAGAAGCCGATATGCTCTATTTTTCATCTAATCTTCCTCCCCTCTTAATCCAAAGTCCCTTCCATATCCACGGGACCTTCCATCTGCGCTTCCTGGGGAAGCAGGCCCGCAAGCCGGTCAATCCATTCTTTTTTCATATTATCATTCATATTATCACTCTCAATCCATGCATAGTCTTTATATATTTTACTCCTATTTCCTGTATTTTTCAAGACCAGCCTACTTTTGTGGTAAATATGCAAAATTCCTCATATATATGTTGTAAAAATATCTATCGGAGTTCCTATGCCATCCAGAAATAAAATCTTTAAAACCGCAGGCGTCATCCTCCTATTCAGCATAGCCTTTTTCGGAGGAAGGCTGGCAGCAGCCAGGTTCGCCCCGGCAGATTCTGCCCGGATCGTTCCTGCCCCTGAAAACTGGGGGCTGGGCTTCCAGGAAGACGGGAAACTTCCAACGGGCAATGCCACCATTGATGAATTAAAAAAATACGATGCCTACTATGCTGAAGATACACAGGAAAAGGTGCTTTATCTGACCTTTGACTGCGGTTACGAAAATGGGAATATCGAGCCTATGCTGGATGCCCTGAAAAAGCACAAGGCGCCAGCCACCTTTTTCGTAGTCGGCAACCTCCTCTCTACCAGTCCGGATATCATCAAGCGGATCAATAAAGAAGGCCATACGGTAGGCAACCATACATACCATCACCCGGATATGTCCAGCATCTCCACCAAGGATGCATTTGATAAAGAATTAAAAGGTGTGGAGGATCTGTATAAAGAGATCACCGGCGAAGCCATGACCAAGTACTACCGTCCTCCGCAAGGAAAATACAGTATCGAAAACCTTCAGATGGCCAAGGATCTTGGCTACCATACCTTTTTCTGGAGCCTGGCTTACGTGGATTGGATTGAAGACGAGCAGCCAAGCAAGGAAGAAGCCTTTGACAAACTGCTGACCCGTATCCATCCGGGCGCCATCGTGCTGCTTCACAGCACCTCCAAAACCAATGCGGAGATTCTGGATGAGTTGCTGACCAAATGGGAAGAAATGGGATATACGTTTAAGTCCTTGGACCAACTGATTGGCAAATAATTAAAGATATTGAACAAGTCCGCAGAAGATGCAATCTGCTCTTCTGCGGACGAATCCACACACTGCCCAGCCTGCTTATATTTCCAGCCGCTTCTTTAATTCTTCAATCTGCTTTCTCAATTCTGTATTTTCTGACTTGCTTTCTTCCAGTTCCCGGCCTTTTTCCTCCAGTTCTTTGGCCTTTCCTTCCAGTTCCTCCTGCATCTCATCAATCATATACTGTATTGCGATCCAGTTCGCGCAATTCCTTGGAAAACATATTCATCACCTTCTCCGTATTCCTGCACATCTCATATACCTCTTCATACATAGAGCGAAAATAGGGATATTTCTCTACCAGATCTGTAACTAAAAGATTTTTTCTTTTCACTCTTTACTCTTTTGTACTGCCTTAACAATAAATCGGCCGAATAGCAGGCACTGCGCTGGCCTGGAAACAGATAGCCGACTTTTTGCACCTCTACATTTGCAATACTTCCGTCCTCTAACTCTATGTCCAATTAGCAGAGATAGGAACTCCTCCAGCCTTTCTGGCGCTGCATCCGGATTCTCTCTTCTAAGCTGCTCCATAATCCGCCGTCTTCTCTTCTCGATCAATTCCAGCACCACCGTCCGGTTATCTTCTTCCGTCAAGACAGCAGCGTTTCTGCCATCACCACCACTGCCACCATAAGGCCTCGTCCTGCCGCCTGGCTTAAATCAACGTCTCCAAAAGCCGGAAGCACCAGTCCTGGCATGCCCGGCTCTACTTCGGCATGAATCTTCTGGCTGCCACGATGATCGCCAGCGATACGGCTCCAAGCGCAACGGACAGCAGATTCACATGTCTAAGCGCATCCCGTATATCTTCAAGCAGTTCCAGAAGATCTCCCGAACCAGAGCCGCTTCCCAGAACCTTCGGAATCTGCATCAGGATGATGCCCTCCAGTTCTTTCTATGTCGGCCGTTATAGAATTTTTGCTACTCTACCGTAACCGACTTTGCCAGATTTCTCGGCTTATCTACATCGCAGCCGCGGCCCACCGCAATATAATACGCGAAAAGCTGCAGCGGAATAATGGCCAGCGAATTGGTAAAGTATTTGTTTGTCTCCGGAATGTAGATGACATAATCGGCGGCACGCTCCACCTCCGTATTGCCCTCCGTAGTCACCGCCATGACGAAAGCGCCCCGGGTACGTACTTCCTCCATATTGCTGATCATCTTCTTATATAAATCCTTCTGGGTCAAAACGGATGCTACCAGCGTGCCGTCCTCCACCAGGGAGATGGTGCCATGCTTTAATTCTCCTGCCGCGTATGCCTCTGAATGGATATAGGAGATCTCCTTTAACTTCAAAGATCCTTCCATAGAGATGGCATGGTCGATTCCACGTCCGATAAAGAACACATCCCTTGCTGCCAGATAACGGTTGGCAAACTTCTGGATATTCACCTTATTATTGAGCAGCATCTCCACCTGTGCCGGAATGGCCTTCAGATCTTCCAGCATTCCTGCAAGGCCTGCCTCGTCCAGCATCCCTTTAACGTGGGCAAACTTCATTGCCAGAAGATAGAGCGCGATCAACTGTGCGGAGTACGCCTTGGTTGTGGCAACCGCAATCTCAGGTCCGGCCCAGGTATACATGACATTGTCTGCTTCTCTTGCAATGGAACTTCCAACCACATTTACGATCCCAAGAACCCTTGCGCCCTTTTCCTTAGACTCGCGCAAGGCTGCCAGCGTATCCGCAGTCTCCCCGGACTGGCTGATCACGATAACCAGCGTATTTTCATCCAGAATCGGATCCCGGTAACGGAATTCAGAAGCCACATCTACCTCCACCGGAATCCGCGCCAGTCCTTCGAATATATATTTACTGGTATATCCGGTATGGGAGGCAGAGCCGCAGGCCACGATCTGAATCTTTTGGATCTTCAGAATCTCCTCATCCGTCATCCCCAGTTCCTCGATCACGATCTTCCCCTCCTTGATCCTTGGGGAAAATGTATCTGTGATGGCTTTTGGCTGCTCATACATTTCCTTTAGCATAAAGTGTTCATATCCGCTCTTTTCCGCTGCATTCACGTCCCACTCGATACGGGTAGCCTGCTTTTCTATAGGCTCTTCATCCACATTGAAAAACTCCATGGAATCTTCCCTCATGCGAACGATCTCTTCATTCTCAATAAAGAACACGTCCCTGGTATACTTAAGGACTGCCGGGACATCTGACGCCAGAATGCTTCCCCCGTCCGTATGTCCTACGATAAGCGGGCTATCCTTGCGGACGGCATACAATTCTCCCGGATGATCCTGGAAAATTATTCCCAAAGCATAGGACCCCTCCATCCGGTGCATGATTTTCGTCACTGCCTGCAGCGGATTACCATGATAATAATAGTCCAGAAGATGGGCGATCACCTCTGTGTCCGTCTCCGATACGAATTCATAACCATGATTTTCTAACTTTTTCTTTAACTTTAGGTAATTCTCAATGATTCCATTGTGCACTACCACAATGCTTTTATCCTTGTTAAAGTGTGGATGTGCATTGATATCAGACGGCGATCCGTGGGTCGCCCATCGCGTATGTCCGATTCCCAAAGTGCCGGGAAGGGTTGCCCCGTCATGGGTCAGCTCGTTTAACACTTTCAGCCGTCCCTTGGACTTTACCATGTCAATCTCATTTCCATTATAGACAGCGATACCGGACGAATCATACCCTCTGTATTCCAGTTTGGATAAACCGTCCAAAAGAATCGGCGCTGCCTGCTGGTTGCCTATGTATCCTACTATTCCACACATATTTTCTACTCCTTACCTTGTATTTGCACAAATTACCATATTTTTTGCATTATCATTCTGTATTGTAGCAAAATATCGAGGGTATGTAAATAAAAGCCTTGAAATAAATGAAAAAATAGAACGGAGCAATCTCCGTTCTATTTTGAGATTTATAATAGCATTTAATCCAAATCAATAAAATCAACTTTAAATGTATCGTCTTCTTCCATATGGCCCCGCTTCTTACTTGGCTGGCTGCTCAGCAGTTCATCCAGGTCATCAATCAGTTCCTCGGATTCATCGCCGTCATTATCATATCCGTAGTCTTCCTCATAATCCACTTCGTCATATTCTTCTTCGAAATCCGCTTCTTCTCCAAAATCGTCAAAGTCGTCATCATCAAACTCCTCGAAATCGTCAAAATCATCCTCGTCTTCGACCTTGGCTTTCTGCACTGGCTTTCTCACGGCAGGCTCGCCCTTTGCGGCAACTGCCTTTGCTTTTTTACCCTTTGCCGGAACCGCCTCTTCCTCGTCCAGATCAATTCCATATTCATCATACAGGTCATCCAGTTCCAGATTGCGGTGGTGTAGCTTCACGCCGATTACAATCAATGCCACAACCAGTACAAGGAAGGCAGCGATTGCCACGATAACCAGAATATCCAGAAAATCTTCGATAAACTGAAGAATCTTTCCCCAGAGTCCCTTTGGCGATGCCTTATCGGCTGTATCATCGGAACCAGAATGCTTTAAGTATCTCTGATAAGTCTTATCAACCGTATCATACTGGTACAGGCCTTTCTGCCCATCCTTATTCAGGGCATACATCACATAATACTCTGCGTTATCCGTATCCTGCCATGCTGTAAAGTCCTTGCCATTCAAGGTGAAGGTAGTCTTCTGATACTGCTTTGGAAGTTTGACGCTTCCATCGTCTCTCAATAAGACGATATAACTCTCCTGGGATATCTTAATTTCTTCAAAAGGTGAGAAGGAGCCGTCATTGCTGTTATAGAGGAAAAAGTCGCCGTCTCCGCCCTCTGCCGGTACCAAATACATGGCCGACTCGCCGCTGGCTTCCTGGGTAATTACCTGGCAGGCAGCGCCTTCAAATGTCGTCTCGCCTCTGACAAATCCTTCCGGAATTAATGCATCCGTAAAATCATTACTGATCTTGTACTGTACGCCGTCAACCTCAACCTGTGATCCATCGCCGGTTGGAGCCGCAGTTCCTTCATCCTCATTCTGAATCAAGGTTGGATCTCCAGGGCCAATGGTTACCGAAGAACTTCCCTTGGTGATCTGAAGCGTACCTCCGGATGCGTCCGTTCCAGAGGCATCTGATACCTCCACCTTCGCGTTTCCCTCTGCCAATGCCTGGAAAGTAATCTTATATTCCAGCGTAGTCCCGGAGCCACTGCCCGAGATATTCAGGGTTCCATCGCCGCCGGATACGCTGTCGCCGCTGATGAATTTCAGCATGCTGGTATCATAAGTCAGTGTCGCATCCAGAGACTGAAGATTGGAAGATGATGTTAACTTTGCTGTTACTTCTACCTCTGCCCCCACCGTCGTAGAAGGGTCTGTAAATCGTAATTCCGCAGATGCCGCATGGACAATCATGGAAATGCACGGACTTAGCATGCACACCACAGCAAATGCCGCAAGTGCTTTCTTAATTCTCCTCATGTATTCTACCTCGTTTTTCTCTATACTCCATTTTATGATCAGCTATTGGGTTCCTGCATCCGGGGTGCCTCCCGCCCCGCCGCCGGAAGTATCGCCCCCACTTCCTCCGCTGCCATCATCTCCGCCTGGATCAGGCTGCGGCTGCGGGTCTGGCTCCGGCGTAGGGGTTGGCGTGGGAGTTGGCGTAGGAGTCGGCTGGCTGCTTCCGCCACTGGTGCCGCCGGAAGAAGGCGTCTTTGTTCCGCCGCTGCTTCCGCCACCCGTATAACTTTCATCCGGCTGCTGCATGATTCCCTGGCTATCCTCGTCCGTATCCGCCTGCCGGTCTCCGGCCTTTGCCACAATTTTACCACTGATCGTATTCACCGTAGAGGACGGCGAATATGTATCGCCTTCTCCATAGAAGAATTTATGAAGCTGCTCCACATTCTTGTCCAGCGTGACAGGAATGACGACGCTTCCAATATTGGCCAGTGTATCCGTAGTCTTATCAAACGGAAAGCCGATGGTCTCTCCTAACTTATAGTCAAATGCATCCTTTGCGTATTCCAATATCTCCGCTAACGTGAAATTCGTCGATACTTCTGGAAATACCTTGTCAATAATCTTATTAATCTGCGCAAGGCTGGCGCCCTGTAATTTCCCTACAATCTTCGTCAGCACATCCCTCTGGCGTTCTGCCCGCTTGAAATCGTCTCCGGCGGTATAGCGGATCCTGGCATACGCCGTAGCCTGGATTCCATTCAGCGTCTGTACGCCAGGCTCTGTAACTCCGGCTGATTCTCTGCCCGTCACACGCATGATTTCCATCGCATAACCGCAGATATACGGAATCTCTTCTTCCTGTACGTCAATCTCCACGCCGCCCACAGCGTCTATGACATCGATCAGGGAGTTAAAATTCACCGTAACATAATGTTCGATATCCATATCAAGATTCTTATTCAGCATGGCGACTGCCGCTTCCGGCCCGCCAAAAGAATAGGCTGCGTTCGCCTTGTTAAGCGTCCCGTCGCTCTGTTCTAAAAGTGTATCACGATATACGGAAGAGATTTTCACTTCCATGGTCTCCCGGTTAAGGCTTGCGATCATGATCGTGTCGCTCCTTGTATCCGTCTCCAGTTCATTATCCCGCGAATCTACGCCGAACAATGCTACATTCAGATATCTGGTTCCTCTCTCCCGGGCTTCCTCGGACACATTAAGCGCCTCCGGATCCAGTTTCGTCGTCTCTATCTTGGAGAGTTTGCTGGCCAGAATCACCGCTCCGGCTGTGGCAACCAATGCTACCGTTCCACCAAGAATGGCTCCAATCTTCTTACCCAACGACCAGGAAGCAAATCCACGCCTCTTGGATCTGCGCCCGCGTCTGTAATGTTTTCTCGTCTTTGCCATTATCCAATATCCTTTCTTCTCACCTTGCTTATGATAACACCTTACACTATATTACCCTATTTCCTGCCAAACTTCAATTAAAAATCCAGGTTTTTCGCCTATTTGCCCCAATATGTCGTGCTCATGGAACACCATTTTACTACCCATTGAGGAAGTTTTCGATAATTTTGTCCTAATTTGTATCCCAGATACTTGCATCCGCTCTTGTATACCAGAACTGGTATCAGATACGGCTTCCTGCTCTTTAACAGATATCCCATGGTATTCTTTACCAGCCGGATCCCCTCGCTCTCCGAGCGAACCTGGGAAAACACCTCCGGGTTATCCGCCTGAGACACTGCCAGGTCGAAGTTCCTGTGAAACTGCTGCAGCCCCGAATAATTATGGGAATGAATCACCCTGGCCCCCGCCGCATAGGCGACCTTATACCCAGCCTGAACCATTCGGCCTGCCAGAATCATATCCTCATTAAATATCGTTCTCCTGGGAAATCCTCCCAGCGCTTCATACACGTCCCTGCGGTACGCTGCGCAAACGTTGGAACAGAAAAAAGTCTTGATCCCCAGTTCCGGGATGTCTTCTTTCCCCTTGATACGGCTTTCCTCCGGATAGTTGAACCTCCTTGTATAACGTTCTATGAAATCACAATCACTGGCCGGAAGCTGCCGTGCGTAGGATACGCCCACAAGTTCCTCCCCCAGAGGCTCGATCAGGTTCTCGATCAGCCTGGAATCTGCCGGCATGGCATCCTGGGTCATGAATACCACTATCTTGGCATCTGACATGGAAAAACCCAGGTTCCTGGTGGCCCCATGGTCAAAGTCCTCCTGAGCAATATGAGAGACGATGACTCCCGGAATATGCTCGACATCCTCGGGAAAACGATCTGATCTTGTATTAATGACATAGATATGCCTGATGGGGCAACTCTGCTTTCCAAGCCTTTTCAGCAGTTCCTCCAGCCTCCCATCCGGCCGGTAGGTCGGTATGACTACATCTACCCGCTCTGGATTATTCATCTTTTTGTTCATCCTTTTTCTTATTCTTATCGTATCCTACAAACCAGCACATCATTCCTGTAAGAATCAGCCAGAACCAAGTCGTAGGATTGCTGAACCAGGTGGTAAAAAAAGCAAGTCCCAGATAGATTGCTATCTGCCCGTAGAACAGATAGGATACCGGGTTCTGGCTCTTCTTTACAATACTCATCAAAACCTTCGCAACCGCTCCTACAATCACCGCAAATATAAATACGCCGACAATTCCAAAATCATAATAGGCATCATAGAACATGGTCAGCGTGGTCAACTCCTTCTTCGTCAGGAAGATGGGGAAGGATACCAGCTGCGGATAGAGAAACTTTAACCCGGTCAGCGCAAAAAACGGGAACAGCATCTTTAATCCATAGGTATGCTCCGTCAACTGTGCCACCATGCAGTTAAAATTCTCAAAGTTATTGGCCACATACATGTAGGGCTGGGTGATAAAGATGGGCATCTTGCTGTATTTCATCTCGAATATGCTATTTAAGTATGCCACATCATGGTGGCGGAACACCGTCAGTATAATATATACAGGCACCAGCGCCACCAGAAGTATTACCATCGTCCTGAGCCGGATCCTTTTATTGACCATGATATATGTAACCACCGCAAATCCTACGGCAAACAGAAGCTGGAATCTGGATACGCATAAGAATGGCACTGCTACAGCCGTAAAGTTTGCCAGTACCAGTGCTGCCATTTTTTTCCATCCAATGTGTCTGCTCACTTTCAAGTAAAGGATCGTGATAGCCGGTATCAGAATGCAGCTGATGGTAAAGTAGTGAACTCCTGATACATGGAAATATGAATAGGCATGAGGCTCGTCGGAGAATAAGGGGATAAATCCCACCTTAAGCGCTTCAAAAGCAAAACATGCTATCGAGACCACCATCAGCCCTATAATGCAGATGAATAGCCTTCCTGATTGAAATTCGTTCTTTTCCAGTTCCCGCTCTTCTACCTTTCTATACTTCTGTCCCCATTCATATCCGATGCCAAAGCCGATATAGATCAGGAAGAAACTCAGCCAGGTAATATACTGCCAGTCACTCTGCAGTTTGCTCAGCTGCATGCAGGCGATTCCCTGTCCTCCGACCCAGGCCAATGTAAAAAGCGCCCGAAGCTCGACCAGGCTTCCGGTCTCCCTTACCCAGTGGACATAGAGATAGAGGGCCTCGCCCATCAGCAATATACCTGACAGATAATAAAGACCTGCCAGGGAAGCAATATAACTGGCCAGAAACACCAGCATATATGTGCCATATTCCATTATAATGTTATTGCGCTCCCTCATTACTTATGTCTCCTTCAAACGTGGTATTCATCGCATCCGTATCTTCCGTAACTCCGGTAAGATAGATGATGTCATCATTGATCTGCGTTACCTTCTCCGATGGCTCGTAGGAATCCTCTTTAAACAGATTCCGGTGAAGCTGGGTTACATTATTGGTAAATCCAATCGGCACGACATAAGAGCCTTCATGATTCCTTACGTCCTCCCTGGTGGTTACCTGATAAGGAAATCCACCGGTCTGCACGATGTTATAATTCAAAGCGTTGGCTGCAAATCCCAGCAGATCCTGGGTGGAAAAACTGGTAGAGATCATCGGAAAGATCTCATCGATCATCTTGTTCAATGTCAGCAGGTTCGCCTTCTTAGCCTTTTCCGCCGTCTTCTCCAGGACGATCCGCTGGCGCTCCGCCCGCTTGAAGTCCATGCCCTCGGTATACCGGATTCTGGCATAGGCCACCGCGTGCACGCCGTCCACCTTCTGGGTCCCATCCTTTACCTCGATATCTTCCCAGTCCTTTCCAGCCACTTCCGCAGTCTCCACCGCATACTTGTTGCACCAGTCGGCCTCTTCCGCGGTCATATCCAGTTCCAGGCCGCCAAGCAGGTCAATGGTATTCACCAGCGCGGTAAAGTTCACGCTGACATAATTGTGGATGTCCAGATCAAAATTCCGATTCAGAAGGCTGATCGCCTCTTCCGGACCTCCCCGGTTATAAGCCGAATTGGCCTTCTCATATGTTCCGTCTTTCTGCTGAAGCAAGGTATCCCGGTAGATGGAGGTCAATGTCACATCGCTCGTATCATTGTTGATGCTTGCAATCATAATACAGTCGCTCTGTACCCCGCCGTCCAGTTCGTCGTTTCTGGAATCCAGGCCGAACAGGGCGATATTCGTATACGGCCCGGTATCTTTATATGCCTCCAGGTTCTTATCATTCAGGATATTGAAATCCAACTTATCCAGTTTGAATATTCCGTAGGCCGTCACGCATAAGGCCGCCAGGATCAGCACCTCCGTAACCAGAAGGGCGATTCTCTTCCTGCGCCTCTTGCGCATTAATTTCTGTCTCTCTGCACGTGTCATTCTGTTCTTCATGCGCTTCTTTTTACTCATACGTTTCTCCCTTGCGGATTAATATGCGTTCTTGTTCACAAATCCCTTGAAAAATGTCAGAAATAAAATCTTAAAATCGAACCCCAACGTCCAATTCTCAATATAGTACAGGTCATGCTCGATCCGTTTCCGAATTGACGTATCCCCCCGGTAACCATTGACCTGGGCCCATCCTGTCAGACCCGGACGCACCTGGTGCTTTACCATATACCTGGGAATCTCTTCCCGGAATTTCTCCACAAACTGCGGACGCTCCGGTCTTGGTCCTACCAGGCTCATATCCCCTTTGAGTACGTTGAACAGTTGAGGAAGCTCGTCAATGCTCGTCTTGCGGATGAATTTTCCAATAGGAGTCACCCTGGGATCATTCTGTACCGTCCATTTTGCCTTCTCCGATGCCGCATCCTGCACTACCATGGAGCGGAACTTGTACATGGGGAAAGGCTTATTCTGAAGACCGATGCGCTCCTGCCTAAATATCAGAGGTCCAGGCGAAGTTGCCTTGATGATTACAGACACGACAGCCATAACCGGCGAAAATAGAATCAGCGCCACAATGGCTCCAAATAGGTCCACGCAGCGCTTGGAAAACGCATTCAGCGCGTTGCTAAGCGGCACATGGCGGATATTGATGACCGGAAGGCCAAGAAGGTCTTCCGTATAAGGCTTGGTCGGTATAATATTATTATAATCCGGTATAAACTTGGTATGCACGCCGGACTTCTCGCACATGCTGACAATATGCTCCAGCTTGTGGTATTCTGCCAGCCCCAGGGTAATGGCAATCTCGTCCAGCTTGTTCTGCGGCAGGATGATGGTCAGGTTCTCCACCCGTCCCAGCACCTTGATCCCCCGGTACTCCGTGCCGCTTGGCTTGTTATCCGCCAGAATACCCCTGACGATATATCCCCATTCCGGATTGGACAGGATTCTGTCGATATACTGTTCGGCGGCACGGCTGTAGCCAATCAAAAGGATATGCTTCTGGTTGTACCCTTTCTTTCGCATATTCCGCAAACCTTCGCGGATAATATTGCGCACCGTCACCTCAGAAAAGACATTTACGCAGAAAAACACGAAAAACATCGTTCTGGAAAAATCAGACTGCTTCGTCAAATACAGAATCAGGATATATGCCATCAGGCCGATGGTATTGGCCTGGATGATATGCCAGGCTTCATAACGCCTGCCCTGTACCCGCTTCGGCGTATATAACTGGAAGGCATAGTACAGGATCAGATATCCCGGCACAATAATAAGCAGCGCCTTCATGTACTCTTGCAAAGATAAGAACCAGGGGTCCAGTTCAAAGATGCCGCTCTTGAACCTGAGGTACCACGCCGCGGTATATGAGAATATAATTACCAGCGCATCTATCACTACATGAAGTCTATTTAACAATTTCTGATTGTCCTTAATCACTTTTCTCCACCCGATTTTCACTAAATATTGTGGCCGCGCAGATGCCAATTCCACATCCGCTACTGGTCATTACACTTTATAATACAATAATTTTCCAGAATCGACAACCCGTTGCAGTACACTTTTTCTTAACATTTCTTTAATATCTCTGAAACATTTACCGGTTTCCGGAAAGAATCTTCCATATTCCCGGCGTATATCTCGCCATAAAGCGGCTTGTATAATAGCAGAATATGACGACCACGACAGGCAGGGCCACAAAGAGAATCATGCCGATATACATGCTGTCTCCTGTCATTTTATGGACGACTTTGTTGCCAAACTGAATGATCATGAAATGCACTGCATAGATGTAAAAGGTATTCCCCATCCAGCCTCTTGCTTGCGGCAGCCGGATCAGGCATAGCAGATACCAGATCAGCATGGCTCCGCTCAAATAATACAGCAGGGTCCAGTAAAGGCTCGGATGCTGCTGGAGCATGATAAAAGATAAGACGGCACAGATGCAAAGAACTGCCGCGATCGCCTTTTGATGCAGCCCCTCTTCGATCGTCTGCCTCCAATGTCTTCCGATATAGGCTCCTGCCATATAGATAAACAGCCAGTTTGCCATGGCAGACGCCGTACCGTTGTAAGCATCCAGGCATTGACTGGACGCAGCAAAGTATAAGATTATGATTCCCGCCAGTCCGGTCCATCTATTCCGAATGATCAGATAAATCAATGGACATATGTAGATAAATACGATCAGAAACTGTAGAAACCAGAAGACCGGATTATACTTATAAAACAAGAGGGCCTCCAGAATCTCACGAAGATTAAAAGGAATCGCCTTATTTCCGAATATGCCGCTTAACACCGGAACCTTCGTCAGGACGTAATGTAAAAGGAAGTACAGCAGATTCCATACCCCAAAAGGAATCACGGTGCTGAAAAAACGGCTTTTCCACTTTGCCCCCAGTTTGTCCATCGTAAAATTCCGGTAGAACAGATATCCGGAGCAAAGGAAGAAGCCCGCGATAGCCAGTCTGGCAAATTTCTCCACCACAATGTATTCTATTGTATTTAGCATTTCCACGTGCTCCAGAAATATCCCTGAGTTCTCTGCATGAATCAAAATCACCAGGATACATAGTATGAAATTGTAATATTTGATACGATTGCTGAATTCCTGCTCCATATTTACTCCTATAAAAAGACATTCCTTTACAATACCGTAAGTTAATATAGCATATATCCCGAAATTTTGCTATAATAATGCAGTAATTGAAATTAAGGAATCGGAGTATGTATATGAAAGTAACGATCGTAATACCGAATTATAATGGCAAGCACTTCATGGAACCTTGCCTGGCTTCTTTGGAAAGGCAGACATGCCATGATTTTAAGATACTTGTGGTAGACAATGCCTCTACCGACGGGAGCCTGGAATATATGAAGGAGAATTATCCGGATATCGAAGTGATCGCCTTAGATAAGAACTATGGCTTCAGCAAAGCGGTCAATGTCGGCATCCGCCACTCCCGGACGCCCTACGTCATCTTGCTGAACAATGATACTACCGTAGATCCTCATTATGTTGAAGAAATGGTAGGCGCTATTGAACGCTCCCCCAGAATCTTCTCGGTCAGCAGCAAGATGATCCAGATGTATCACCCGGAACTCATCGACAGCGCCGGAGACCTGTATACGGTGATCGGCTGGGGTATCTGCCGCGGAACTGGAAGGCCTGTGACCAATTATACCAAGGCCGATGAGATATTTACCGCCTGCGCCGGCGCGGCAATCTACCGCCGTTCGGCTTTTGAAAAGATCGGGTATTTTGATGAGAGCCATTTTGCCTATCTGGAAGATATCGATGTGGGCTACCGCGCCAAGATCTATGGCTATAAAAACATGTATTGCCCGACCGCGCTGGTCTACCATGTGGGAAGCGGAACAAGCGGCTCCAAGTATAATTCCTTCAAGGTAAAACTGTCCGCCCGCAACAGCGTGTATCTGAATTATAAGAACATGCCGCTGCTTCAGCTGATCCTGAATCTTATCCCGCTGGTATTGGGATATCTGGTAAAATATGCGTTCTTTCTGAAAAAAGGTTGGGGAAAGGATTATAAAGAAGGCGTAACGGAAGGCCTGAAGACGATGAAGGCCCAGAAAAAAGTTCCCTTCCGCCTGAAGCACCTGCCCAATTATCTGATGATTGAAATTGAATTAATCGTGCATACCTTCTCGTATGCAAAGGATTGGCTTACACGGAAACTTTTGAAACGATGACAAAAACACCACCAGACTTTAAATAGTCTGATGGTGTTCTTTCATTTAGAAATGAAACGTATCTTTCACTCCTACCCAAAGCTGGTCCTTATCGCTTAAGTTCAAAGCCGTGCCATCCTCCAGATGGTATCCTTCTGCGGAAGCACTTCCCTGATATTCGCCTACTAACTGCGGCCACTTGATTCCAATCTCAGGATCGTTCCACGCAAGTCCGCCTTCATCTCCCGGATGGTAGAAATCCGTACACTTGTAGCAGAATTCTGCGATCTCGCTTAATACCAGGAATCCATGGGCAAAGCCCTCCGGTATATAGAACTGCTTTTTATTCTCTTCTGTCAGTTCGATGCCGAACCATTTTCCATAAGTCTCGCTATTGCTTCGCAGGTCAACCGCGACATCGAATACCGAACCTTTTATCGCCCTTACCAGTTTTCCCTGGGGAAACTCCTTCTGGAAGTGCAGCCCGCGAAGGACCCCTTTTGTGGAGCAGGACTGGTTATCCTGGACAAAATTCATGGTAAGTCCTGCCTCTTCCATGTCCCTCTGATTATAGGTCTCCATAAAATATCCTCTGGAATCCCCGTGAACAGCAGGCTCAATAACGCAAAGTCCTTGAATTCCGCCTACATTCTTCTCAACTTTTATCTGTCCCATGTCAATCGATCTCCTTAAAATTCAATTTCTTTCAGATATCTGTTCAAGGCATCCTGCCATGTAGGAAGCGGAGTAAACCCGTTTTCCGGCAACTTGCTCTTATCCAGCCTGCTGTTAAATGGCCTTGCCGCCTTAGAAGCGCCATATTCCTGCGTTGTCACTGGAATGACGTTCACCTTGTCTTCCGAATATTCCTCATGTCCAAGTTCTACTGCCTGACGGAAGATCTCTTTGGTAAAGTCATACCAGCTGATATATCCGCCTTCATTGGTAGCATGATAATATCCATACTTGTCAGTCTCAATCATATCCACCAGAAGCCTCGCCAGGTCAAAGGTATATGTGGGCGTTCCGATCTGATCATTGACAACCGTGATCTTGTCATGCGTCTTTGCGATATTCAGCATCGTCTTAATGAAATTCTTGCCGTTCTTTCCAAATACCCAGGCAATCCGCACGATAAAATATTTGGACAATGTCTCTGATACTGCCAGTTCCCCGGCAAGCTTCGTCTCGCCATATACATTCAGCGGCTTATAGTCCTTGCAGTCCGGCTGCCAGGCTTCGGTTCCCTGGCCGTCGAACACATAGTCGGTACTGAGATATACCATCTTGCAATCCAGTTCTTTACAGACGTCCGCGATATTCTTTGTTCCAGTCGCGTTCACCGCATATACGGTCTCTTTCTTATCCTCGTCTTCCGCCAGGTCTACGGCTGTCCATGCCGCACAATGCACTACCACATCCGGTGCTGCGTCTGTGAGCACCTTCCTGACTGAGTCTTCATCCGTGATGTCCATCTGGACATACGGCATGCTTACCACTGCCGTCCCGTCCTGGATGCCGCTGTAGGTTTCCTTGATATCGGAACCAATTCCTTCATATCCGCGCCTTGCCAATTCGTTCATTACATCGTGGCCCAACTGTCCTGCTACTCCTGTCACTAAAGCCTTCATTATTTCATCCCCTCTCGGTTTCCATACATCTCGTCATAATAGTTCTGGTATTCGCCAGAGATGATCGTCTCCCACCATTCCTTATTATCCAGATACCATTTAATCGTTTTCTTGATTCCATCCGCAAACTTCGTCTCAGGAAGCCATCCCAATTCGCTGTGGATCTTGGTCGGGTCGATGGCATAACGCATGTCATGGCCCTTGCGGTCCTCTACATAAGTAATCAGGCTCTCCGGCTTTCCTAATTCTTTACAGATAATCTTGACAATATCGATATTCGTCATCTCGTTGTGTCCGCCGATATTGTAGACCTCGCCTACACGGCCATTGTGGATGATCAGGTCGATCGCCTTGCAGTGATCCTCTACATACAGCCAGTCACGGACATTTTCGCCCTTTCCGTATACCGGAAGCGGCTTGTCATTCAGCGCATTGGCAATCATCAGCGGAATGAGCTTCTCCGGGAAATGATATGGTCCATAGTTGTTGGAACATCTGCTGATCGTCACCGGAAGTCCATAAGTCCTATGATAAGCCAGCACTAGCAAGTCTGCTGCCGCCTTGGAAGAACTGTATGGGCTGCTGGTATGGATCGGAGTCTCTTCTGTGAAGAATAAGTCCGGCCGGTCCAGCGGAAGGTCGCCGTATACTTCATCTGTAGAAACCTGATGATAACGCTTGATTCTATATTTTCTGCAGGCATCCATCAGAACCGCGGTACCCTTGATGTTGGTATCCAGGAATACCTCCGGATTCTCGATGGAACGGTCAACATGGCTTTCTGCCGCGAAGTTGACGATGATATCCGGGTGCTCCTCTTCAAATAATTTGTAGACAGCCTCACGGTCTGTGATACTCTCCTTCACGAAACGGAAATTCGGGTTCTCCATCACCGGCGCCAGCGTCGACAGATTGCCCGCATAGGTCAGGCAGTCCAGGCACACGATGCGGTAATCCGGGTATTTATCCAGCATGTGAAATATAAAGTTGCTTCCAATGAATCCGGCTCCGCCGGTTACAATAATCGTCATAATCTCTAATCTCCTTTTGTCTCTTTTCATTTTGTCTAGTATAGTCCGTCTACGAATTTTCCGTCCAGTACGTCCTTCAAGTACTGGCCGTACTGATTCTTCTTAAGCACTTCGTACACATCCAATACATCCTTTTCCGTGATCCAGCCATTCAGATAAGCGATCTCTTCCAGGCATGCGATCTTACGGTGCTGATGAGATTCTACCGTCTTAACAAAGTTGGTTGCTTCCACCAGGCTCTCATGCGTCCCGGTATCCAGCCAGGTAAATCCCTGCCCAAGCAGTTCCACATTCAGCTTGCCCTCTTCCAGATACACGCGGTTCAGATCGGTAATCTCCAACTCCCCGCGGGCGCTTGGCTTCAGATTCTTTGCATATTCCACAACCTTGTTGTCATAGAAATATAATCCGGTCACACAGTAGTTGCTCTTCGGCTTCTCCGGCTTTTCTTCTATGGATTTGGCTTTTCCCTCATGATCGAATTCTACAATTCCGAAGCGTTCCGGGTCATCCACATAATAGCCGAATACGGTCGCTCCTCTTCCGGAATCTGCGTTCTCCACAGCGGCTTTCAGACGCTTCTTTAAGCCATGGCCGGCAAAAATATTATCTCCCAGAACCATCGCTACTGGCTCGTCGCCGATAAACTCTTCTCCGATGATAAAGGCCTGTGCCAGTCCGTCAGGACTTGGCTGCACTTCATAGGAAAGATTCACTCCAAACTGCCGCCCGTCTCCCAGCAGTTCCTTAAAGCGAGGCGTATCCTGGGGCGTAGAGATGATTAAAATGTCCCGGATGCCTGCGTTCATAAGTACGGACATCGGATAATAGATCATTGGCTTGTCATAAATCGGCAATAACTGCTTGGATGTCACCATAGTCAGAGGATAAAGGCGCGTGCCGGAACCTCCCGCTAAAATAATTCCTTTCATGTGGAACCTCCTTAGTATCTTTTATAAAATTAGTATTCTCTTTCAGTCGTATTTCATTAGCATAATTGCATTATAAAAGGTGACCCAAGGTCACCTTCAAGTACTTTTTTTCAATTTCACTAAATTTGTCTATTTTTCACAAATAAATATCCCTGCATCCTTGGTAATATGGAAGCCTCCGTCCGTCTTCTTTTTTACGTAAGAACGGAATTCATTGTAGTGATCCAGAATATACTGGCTTTGATTGCCATGGCAGGAAAGGACATAAGAGATCAGCGGTTCCGGATCAGGAACAACCAGGGAATCATGATAAGACATCCACTCTACCTTGCAAAAGTCCTGTCTAAGGATATTCCCGCCATTTTCGCGGCCAAACCTCTCATACAACTTATCCGCGGACAACACGATTCTTTCATCAAATCCCTGCATGAGCCGGCTGACTTCCATCATGTGCCTGCATCCATATGTGCTGCAGATGAATCTTCCATCCCGCTTGAGCACTCTTTTGACTTCTCTGGCAACTTTCGGGATATCTTCGCAATAAAACAGCACATGATTGGCAATTACCAGATCAAAGTCCCCTTCTTCATAAGGGATCCTATGGCAGTCGAAGACATGGAATTCAAATCTCTTATCCTCCGCTCCAATGGCGCGCCTTGCATCCCGCAACATTCCCTCTGAAATGTCAGACAGCACGATGTGAATATCTTCCGGAAGGACTGAACGTCTGTCCTTCCAAAGCGTTCCGTCCCCACATCCAATTTCCAGAATGCGCATTCCTGGTCGGATCTTCAACTGTTCGTAGATCCATGGAAACCATCCCTGCTCATTCTGCGAATACAGGCTGTGAAGATTGATACGAGCGGAGATATTAGATGCATTCTGATACTGGTTTTTCAGACTCTTCTCCATGCCTGTCAGGTGAATCAGATTCAGCATCTGGCTCCAGTCAATCGTATGCTCTGCCTGGATCGCATCGGCAGTATCCTGAATAGCCTTCTCCACCAGCTGCATCTGCTCTATCCGGTCCTGAACCAGTTTTAACTGGATATTCAGGGAGTTCAGCATAAAATGATAGTCGGAATCTGCAATCGTCATCTCCCGAATATCATCCAAGGAGAATCCCAGGTATTTCAGCAGCAGGATCTGCTGAAGACGGGCAAAATCCTCATCCGTATAAAATCTTGCCCCCGAATCCGTTACATACGAGGGCTTTAGAATATTCTGTTTGTCATAGTAGCGGATTGTCCGCAGGGTTACATGGGCCATGCGGGCGAATTCGCCGGAGGAATAGTAGCCTAGTTTTTTCATTTTATATCTCACTTGCATTAAGATTCTTCTTAAATACTTAGGGCTATATGGACATTTTTTAATAAAAATAGTTTTTATTTTAGTTTGCCATTCATCTAAAAATCTCTCAACTTTTATAATTTTACCCCTTAACCCTTTTCATAAGCATCCGTAAAGGCCTTGTGACTTTCCAACTAGTTGAATTTTCATATTCACTAATAACTTCATTTAATCTTGATATTTCCTCATTCGCACCTCTATTATTATTTAATAATTCCTTAATCTGCTCTTTCAATAACTTATTTTCCATCGTCTGATCTTCCAGTGTTCGATCATAATAAATATGCTTTCCTGTCAATTTATAAAAATCTTTAAGCGTAAAATGATATTTTTCCTCTAATAACTTTACATATAATTCATCTTTGAACAATTCTAGGAACCTTTGTATGCCAGCTGGCGGAATTGAGTTTGTAGGATTGCAGGGACTGCAAAGCAAAAATGCTTTCTCACATTCTAATTCTTCTTCTGTAATTGAATCCTTACATTTAAAATACTTTTGGAAAGCAAGAACAAAAAGTTCATTATCTAAATCATCAAAAAAGTGTTTTCTAATATCCATATATTCATTATAAAATCGAGTAGAATTTACTTCTGATGTATTACTGTTATTTAAGTTCTTGTCTCTTTCACTAAAGCGTCTGACTCCTATTAGGTGCTCTTGCATAACATATATAGGATATTTCTTAGCGATACGCACCCAATAGTCAAAGTCATGGGACTGCATATATCCTAAGTTAAATCCTCCAACTTCAAACATAACCTCCGTTTTCATTAAAACTGAAGAGAGCGCCAAACAATTTCCTACGAAAAAAAAATATTCTAGATGCTCGGCCTGATCCTTAAATTTTATATCATACAAACCACCAATATCATTATCACTGATCACCTTACTCTTTGCATTTATAATATCAACTAACGAAAAACAAATCTTATACTCAGGATGAACCTTCAAAAAATTCATCTGCTTTTCTATTTTTGAAGCATACCAAATATCATCACTATCAATTCTTGCAAGATATTCTCCCCTAACCTTAGTTAGCCCAACATTAGTAACGTAACTTATATGTCGATTCTTTTTTTGTTTATAAAGTTCAATCCTTGAGTCTTGAATTTTTTCAACTATTTCGCAGGAATTATCAGTTGAACCATCATCTACAATAATAACTTGAAGATTTTTATAAGATTGGTTTAAGATACTTTCTAATGATTCCTTAATTGTTTCTTCATGGTTATAGTTAACCATAAGAACACTCACTAATGGCTCTTTCATATTTACCGTCTCCCTATTTACACGATAATGCAAACTATTATAACAGTCGCCCCTAACACCTACCGAAATACTATCGTATAACCAAATAAGTTATTCCTCTACTGACAACTACCACGTTTTCCTTAGTGTCATAATCACTATTTGATTAAATCGTAGTCTTCAGAAAATCCAGCAAATAATATATTAAAACATATTTACTACAAGTAGCACTATATTAATTATTTTGCTAAGCTACAATCAAATTTATCTTTTGAAAAATTAGGGTTATAATACGGATCTCCATTTAAATAATAACTATTCCAACACTTCGTAAAAAATGCTGTTTCTTTTTCTAAGCGCTTAATTTTTTCTTTTGTATCTTCCTTTTTCCTCGACTTAGATTCATAATGATATAACTCTGCATAAGGATTATATACTACTAGTTTTCCACTTTTTCTGACCTTCAAACAATAATCAAGATCATTAAATGCCACTGCTAATTTAACATCAAATCCACCAATCTTTCTAAATAGTTCTGCCTTTGTCATCATGCAAGCTGCTGTTACTGCACTATAATTTTGTGCACAAATCACCCCGGCAAAATAGCCTATTTGCCCGCGTGGCGTATTTAAGAAAATATGGCCAGCCACACCTCCCAGTCCAATTACAACACCTGCATGTTGAATTGTTTCATCCGGATAATAAAGCCTTGCTCCTACAACACCAACCCTTTCATTTTGACAATATCCTATCAATTCTTGTAAACAATTAGAACTTATCAATTTCGTATCATTATTCAAAAACAACAAATACTCGCCTTTTGCCTTTTCTGCACCAAAATTATTAATTGCAGAATAATTAAATTCTTTTCCGGGCCAATACTCAATTTTAATATTCTTGTACTGGTTTTCTAAATTCTCATAATACTTAAATGTCTCTTCCTCTTGACTATTGTTCTCAACAACAATAATTTCAAAGTTATTATAAGTACTCTTTTCTATAATAGAACTAATACAACTTTTCAAATCCAAAATATGATCTTTATTCGGAATTATAATAGATACCTTAGGCTCCCCTAAAATATTATATTGTGTCCGATAAATACCATAGCATTCAGGTTGTGTAACCTCCGCTTCAATTCCCAATCTCTTATAATGTGCCTCAACGGCTCTTTTCCCTGCATCATAAGCATATAATTTGCTTTCTGGATTTTCTGCGGTGGAATCCTTATGTGCCCGCCAATGGTATAAAATCTTAGGAATATGATATATTTTATCCGTTATTTCGGAACAACGCAAAATAAAATCATAATCTTGAGAACCATTAAATTCTGGATTTAAAGGTCCTATTTTATCTACAACTTGTTTTTTAACCATAAAAAGATGGCAAATATAATTATTACTATTTAATAAATATTCATTAAAGTCCGGTTTAAAATGAGGCTGAAAATATTTTTTACCATCCATAGATATCTTGTCTTCATCACTATAAATCGCATCCACCTCATTATACTTATTAATCAAATTTACAAATTCATAAAAGGCATCTGGTGAAAGTAAGTCATCATGATCTGCAAATGCTATATAATCTCCTGTTGCTATACTTATTGCCTCATTTGTATTCTCTGATATTTGCAACTTTGTTTCACTACTTGTAAATTTTATCCGCTCATCCTTATCACTATATTCTTTTAATATCTTATTAATTGGAGAATCAACACCACTTCCGTCAGAGAAACATAATTCCCAATTACTGTAAGTCTGTTGTCTAACCGACTCAATAAGTTCTCTTAAAAACTGCTCGGGAGTGTTAAATAAAGGAATTACAAGACTAATTTTAGGATTATATTCAAAAACATGGTTTTTCTGTATTTTCAACTCCTCTAACGTTGGCATTTTTTCTCTTATCCACTTATCATAGTCCACTCCATCTTCTAAATGCAGTACTTTCTGTTTTACTTTCGAAATAGTATTAAATAACCCATATCTTTTATAATACCCATATGCTTTTTTTAATGTAGCAACTAATTTCAACTTTGTGCTACTATTAATCAAAGTAACTTTTTCCTCTTCTACATATCTGCTATCGAATAGTTTTATAACCACATTCCTTCCTTTAAACCCATCGCATAATATTTTAAATCCATTAATGTATTCCTCATTAACCTCTGGAAATATATTTATTACATCTTCGCGGTATATTACTTTAAGTTCATTTCTAATATTTCCACCATTTTTTGCATCACTAACCTTAACTTTTAACTTTTCTTTTGTTATTGCCCAGCCACTAATAACAGCCTTATTATCCTGTACTTTTACTTCATCTATTGAATAAGTAATTTTTTTTCTATTTTTTATAAACTTCTCCAAATTAATGCAGCAAATCACTCTGGTTTCATTCTTAGAAATAATATTAATTAGTTTTAACTTCTTCGCTATTAGAGAAGCATCCTTTGGTAAGTCTATGATAAAATAATATTCTCTTTCGACTTTATATGGTAATGCTGCATATCTTCGTCTTACATCAGCCCCCTCCCTTTCAATTATTTCTCGTTTCAATTCAATATCATCCAAAAATATTTTCAGTGAATCCCGACATTTTTCCGTCTCATTTTCAAAGCATCCCTGAAATACTATTTTTCTATCATTCATCCCATGAAATCTTGTATACATCAGTTCGAATTTATTTTCTTTCATCTTGTTCCTTTCTATTTAAATAGTTTATAAAGAATTTTCGTAAAAGCAGTCAAGTATAATATAAATACTGACACAATTATAAAAGTTTTCAAATCAAAACGATGACTAACTAACTTTGCAACTAAAGTTCCTTTAATGCCTTTCCCATCAATAATTAAATTTTTTGTGATTGATGGATCTATATAAAATGTAATACCACTTTCTTCTGTTGCACCAATTTCCTCTAGTTGGAATACATACTTTTTACCTTTACAATCTTTTACTTGTGGAAATGAAAATTTAAAAAACTTTTTATCTTTAATCTTATTTGCACTAACTTTGCCTTGTGCAACCTTTTGTCCTCTTTCATTTAATAATGCATACTCTAAACTTACTTTTTTGCAATTGCCTATTATCCCGCTCTTCAAACTAATCCCATCTAAAATATTCTCATTAGGAACTATTGTTTGCTGCAAACTTCCTTCATATATTACACCAGTCTCTAAATATTCCGAAGTATCTGTGTTTGGACTATACATATTTTCTGTATTATCAACATTTGAATATAGAAATACCAATATTATTGCCATCAAAATTATCACAATTTTTTTTACTTTCTTCATATCAATCTCCATTCTACAACTACTGCTTTGAACTTTCGCCAATCACATTATGTTTGACTATATTCATCACATATCTCAATAGCATTTCCACATTTCCTCACACTTCCCTTTTCTAGCCACACAACTTTATTGCATAACTTCTTCACCTGTTCAATACTATGTGATACAAATAAAATTGTTGTACCCCCATCAATCATATTTTGGATTCTAGTTTCACATTTTTCTTGGAATCTAAAATCCCCTACAGAAAGAACCTCATCTACAATTAAAATATCTGGTTTACCAATTGTCGCTATAGCAAATGCTAGTCTTGACATCATACCTGAAGAAAAATTCTTCACAGGAGTATCCATAAAACTATGAAGTTCCGAAAACTCAACAATATCTGTATAATGCATACTCATTTCTTTTCTTGAATGTCCCAATAATGCTCCATTCAAAAATACATTTTCCCTAGCAGTAAGGTCCATGTCAAACCCTGCTCCTAACTCTATCAGAGGAGCAACAGTACCATTAACCTGGACTATTCCTTTAGTGGCTTTTAACACACCCGCAATTACTTTTAACATCGTGCTTTTCCCACAACCATTTAACCCAATCAATCCAAATGCATCCCCTTGTTCAACCTCAAATGAAACATCTTTCAAAGCCCAAAATTCATCATATGAAACCTGTTGCTTTATAGTTTTAATAACATATTCTTTAAAACTATCCAATCGCTCTGAGGCTAAACTAAATCTCATAGATACATCATCTACAACAATCATTTTTTTCTTATCCATAACGGCCTACTCCTAAATATTCAAAATAAATTCATCCTGGTTCTTATAAAAAACATATAATCCAATCACTAGCATAGTCACGGCTTCAACAATGGCCAATATCAGTTCAGACAAACTAGGCATTGTATTATTAAGCATAAAACCTCTAAACATTTGTAGGTAATTTGTAATCGGATTTAATTGAACTATCTTATATAGCCACCCCGGCAAAATGGACATAGGATAAATAACTGGTGTCAGGTATGTTAACGCTGTAATAAAAACAGAGTATAGATGCTGAATATCTCTAAATTTTACAGTTGCTGCAGCCAAAAAAAGCCCAACACCAAGCGAAAAAATCATCAATGTAATCATTGGAAACCATACAAGTAAAATAGGCCAGTGCAATTCAACTCTTAACGCTAGCATTACAAGTATAAGTGCTGAAAAAGATGCCAAAACATTAATAATGCTCGAAAGTACTCTAGAAAGAACAAACAAGTATTTAGGAACATAAATTTTTTTTATCAATCCCGCACTTCCAATAATAGAATTCATTGAACTTGTAGTAGCATCGGAGAAAAAATTAAAAATAACTTGTCCGCTTAAAAGATATAGCGGAAAATTCTCTACATCAAATTTAAACAAGTTAGAAAATACCACAGATAATATAATCATCATAAATAAGGGATTTAACAGGGTCCATAGCACACCTAGTACAGAACGTCTATATTTTATTTTTATATCTCTTGCTACTAATTCAACCAACAAAGGTTGAAATTTTAAAAAATTTTGTATATAAGTTGACACATCCTACCTCCATAATAAATCATATAAGAATTTAATATTTTTTTATTCTATCCATTTCGTATGACACCTTATTTTTTAAAAATTACTGAAAACGGTTCCGTTTGTAATGGAAAATTTTTATTGTAATATGGGTCTTCTCCATTAGAAATCATTTTGAGAAACCTTTTACTTTCCTCTGTAAGTTGCGTATCAATACAATATGCCTTCTTAATTTTTTTTCTAGTTTTCCAAATAGAATGAGCAGCATATGCGACTCTCTTGCCGTGTTCTATAATTCTATAACAAAATTCCACATCACTAATACCATTGTTTACATTTTCATTAAAACCTCTTTCTTCTATAAAAACTTTTTTACTTACCATCATACACATTCCAGAAACTGCACTATAATTACAATTAATCCTAGGACGTTGCAAATAGCCATCCGCAAAATTATCAATTCCAATAAAAGGATATTCTATTTTTTTATTACCTCCGATTAGAATGCCTGCATGCCTAACTGTATTATCATAATACAGCACCTTTGCTCCCACTACTCCTACACCTCGTCTAGAACATATTCCTAGCATTTCTCTAATAGCATCCCCGGAAATCGGACTCAATCCACTATTCAAAAACAAAAGATAATCCCCTCTAGTTTTATTTGCACCATAATTATTTATTTGCGCATAACTATCATTCTTATCCCATAAATCTATTTTTAAATTTTTATACTGATTTTCAAGTTTTTTATGATTTTTATATTCCTCTTTAACTTTTCTTCCATCAATTATAATTATTTCAATATTCTTTAATTTTACATTATTATATATATCATTTATTTCTTTTTCCAAATCACATTCCGTTTCAACATTTGCGATAACAACACTTACACTTAGGTTCTCATCAATTTCAAAAGCCGGCTGATACATACCATGTAATCCATCGATTTTTTTAATAGTGGCAGATTCTCCTATTCTATATAAATGCTTCTCTAGCGCTTTTTCTCCTGCCTCATATGCATAATTCTTGCTTTCAGGATCGCCCGCAACTGACGAAGCATGCATCCTCCAATGATATAATATGTCTTGAATATGTTTTACGCTTTTTGCAATTTCAAGACACCGAAATATTATATCGTAATCTTGTGCTCCGTCAAATTCACTTTGGAAACCTCCGACTGTAGTAATTATTTCTTTTCTAACAACAAAAAAATGTGTTATATAATTATGCGAACATAATAACTCTTCACTATAATCTGGCTTAAGAATTGGAAATATATGAGTTTTACCATCTCCAGACACGAAATCTTCATCAGTATAAAAAACATCAATTTCATCTTCTTGTAGGGCTTCTACAATTCTAAATAAGGCTTGTGGTGCAAGAAAATCATCATGATCTAGTAATGCTATATATTCTCCTTTTGCTAACCCCAGCGCACAATTTGTATTTCCTGATATACCTCTGTTTTTATCTAATATAACATATTTAATCCTTTTATCTTCTGAAGCCAAAAAATTCAATTCTTTTTCTAATAGCGAATTTCCTCCGCTTCCATCACCAATACATAATTCCCAATTAGTGTAAGTTTGCTTTTGTAATGATTCAATCATTTCATGCAAAAAATTTAGTGGAGTATTAAATGTTGGTACAATTATACTTATTAAAGGGCGAATCTTAAAATTAGTTTGTCTTTGCATATCAAGTTCATTCTCAGAAGGCTTATTATTTATAAACCATTCATTATATGAAATGTCTTTACAAAAAATCTTTTTATTTACTTTCTTAATTAATCCTCTTATGCCCTCATTTTTTAAAATAAAATGACATTTTTCTAAATAAGCATTCATATATTATTAAAGCCTCCTTTATTTTAGGTGTCTAAAAACTTAGATCAATAATACCATACGGCTGTTGTAATCAACATTATACCTATCATAATAGAGATCATCGTAATATCTCCTCCATGCTTTCTTTCATCAATATATGTAATTGATGTGCTTTTTATTTTCTCACTCGATGAAAAGAACATTAATGTAGATAGTGCTAACATAGGAATAAAATATCTACCTTGGACTCCCATTATCTCATTAGCGCCTACCGATGTCCATGAAATATACATCGCCAAACAAGTAAACACATAAATTCCCATTATCATTAAAAAGACTAACCCCTTATTCTTTTTACAGATATAAAGTTTTTGTTCCTGAAAACATATTTTGGCAAACATAAATATTGTAATTGGCGTTAATGCAGGGTATCCATATTCAAACCAACCAAATGTATTTAACATATTGATATAAACACTAACTTGGTCGATCAGATTTGCTCCAAACCCTCTAAACCACTCTTTTGTATTGCTTAATATATATTGTAACTGAAACTTAGAATTTACATTCATCTCAACAAGATATGCAGCTTGTTGAAGATTAATAGCAAAAGTCGTCGTATAGTAATAATAAATTCCACCAACTAATATACTCTCTGTAATAATCAAACTTTTCTTCAGTATACAATTTTTAGTATTTGAAAATCTTTTTTTTGGTATTAATAGTATTAATCCTGCCAAAAATATATTTGTAACTTTGGCTAAAGTCACAAGATTCCCCAGCAAAGCAAAAGTAATTAACTCTTTTTCGGTAATCTTTTCCCTTGAATTACAATATTCCATACGCCGGACAGGTGATGTATTTTACCCCGGATTATTCATAATATTACAGACATTTTCCTAATAACACCAACTGAAATATTTGTTGCATAACTAATAACGTACTGGATAGCGTTATAAACAATTGATACTTTACTAACGGAAAGTAAGTTTTAATTTTTTCGGTTTGAAAACATAAATACAACAAGAATAAAAATGGCAAATAATATCTTGGCTGAACTCCATTAATATTACTTATTCCGACTTCGGTAAATGATAAATATAAAGCAGTCCAAATCAACGCTATCACTGCTGCAATCTGTACAATAAATGCAATTTTAATTTTTATTGGCAAGACTCTTTTGTTTATTTTCTCTTCAGTATAAGTATCCGTTATTGTTACTCCTGTCAATAATACAGCACAAAATGAATATAATTTCCCCATTCCTAAATAAGAAAAATTACAAAGAACATCTCTACCTATTATGCAATCTTCAATTGAATTCAGTACATTTCTAATAAGTACTACTGCGTATGCAATCGGCTGCCCTAATACATACCGTATTTGCCTTGCTTCACTAGTATCCCCACCTCGCGTATCTCCTACTTGTGAAGGCGAAATCAACACTGGCAGTATAAACGTAGCCATTAACATTATAAATCCTAGAATAATCCCCCATTTAAATATAATACAGTCTTTTTTGGAATAAAATTTATTACGTCCAAGAAACAAGGCTCCTAATATTAAAGGGGCATAGACCGCTTTGGGGAAACATCCGGCAAACATACTTAAAAGAAACATTACTCTCCACCTGTATCTAAAAGGAGCATCTCGGCATATAAACTCTCTTAGCAGTATACATATGGCTAAAGTAACGAACGCAATCACTGTAACATCATAAGTATAAGATGTGCTTTGAAATATCATCGTAGGTAGTAATGCAATAACCATCAACACTCTTTTAGCTACCGGAACAATATGGACAGCCAAACTCATAACAATAGCATATAACAAAACATTAGAAAATTTCCCCATCAACCAAACAATATAAAAAGGGAAGTTTAACACATTTCCTACCTTCAATGAGATGGCTTGAAAAAGATACCCTACGTTAATCATTTGTAAACTATTATAATCATCACTAAGCGTTCCCTGGGCCCTTGCCTTTTCATTAAACACCCTAATAATATCTAAATGTTCTTCAACTGATTCTTGCGCATCACGAGAATATGTATTTATATAGTATTGATAACCATAAATATAATCTTCTGTCTGGGTAGTGGCTTCTCCACTGTTTAGTACTCCTAACATATATGCATTCTTATAATGTATTTCTTCATCCCAGCCGTTAATATACGGCGGCTGCAAGAGTAATAAGCATGTGCTAATCACCATGATACTCATAAAAATAGCCATCGAGGGCTTTTCTGCATTTTCCTTCCTAAAAATCAACAAAAAGCCTGTCAAAAACACTACACACGCAACAAATATGGAAATTAGTGGATTTATTTTAAAAGAGTTATCAATACTAAAGTTCCAAACTTCTACTAAATTTTGAGATTCATCAAATACTATTTCAATCTCAGAAACCATTCCATTAACGTTTATGACAGACCTTGGCATATCTTTCATAAACTTGTCTTTGATGCTTATAGTCTCTTCCACACCGTAAATATTATCTTTTTTAACATATATCGTAAATCCCGAAAAAAGGGGCGAATTATATTCGAAACTCAGTTTGTTGATATACTGTTTCGGAAATTTTATAAATATTTTTCCCCCCTCTTCTAATACTTTATACTTTCCACTTGTTTTTTCTATACTTCCCTTCGTATTTATACAATTTATATCTATTGGCTGTTTCCCCTTGTTTTTTCCAGCCTTATTATATTGATATCCACCAATACTAGCCGCCACTATACAACCACATATAACTGAAGCAACCAACAACAATATGAATTTTTTTAAATTACCTTTCCACTCTTTCATTTGCATTCTCCCTATTGAAGCAAGCAATATTCTATCATTACATCAATTTATTATTCTTCCATTTTCGCTCTATCCTTTAATGCAATTTCTTCAACCAACTCTTTGACTTTTGCTTCCAATAAAGAAAGTTCTAACGTCATTAAGAATTGTTTAACGACCAAAAGCAAAATAATAAAGGACAATACTAGATTAGCCGGAGATTGTATTCCTACCAATTTTGCAAAAAAATACACTATTTGTGGCACAACACTTATTACTATAAGTAAAATGCCAAAAATAATCCAAAATACTGTATGTTCAATTTGAACTTTACTCTTTTTTACCTTCCTTATCATATATATTAGTATTAGTACAGAACATAAAATTAAAACCATTCTCAACTCAATTGACATCGCATAACCTCCTGCTAATCTCTAAAATTTTGAATAAACACTAAAGATATCATCATTCTCAACATATATATAATAGATCGCGACAAATTTAGATAACTTTCTCCCGCTACTCTTTCATTCATTTCAACTTGGATCTCCTTAACTCTGGCCCCCCTCTTTAAAAAGTAAGCAATTGTATCGGGTTCTGGGCCAAAATTCATTTTCTCAGCACATTTTTCTAATATTTTTCTATTGAACATTCTCATCCCAGATGTTGGATCACTAATTTTACATCCAGTAGTAAGTTTTATCGTAAATGCAATTAAATGGCTTCCCAACATTCTCAAGGTAACTGGCTTTTTGGTATTCACAAACCGCGATCCTATAACAATGTCATTTCCTTTGCAGATCTCTTCAAACATATTTTCAATATACTCTGGAAGGTGCTGCCCATCAGCATCAAATTGAACAGCATAGTCATAATTATTTCTATATGCATACTTCATTCCTGTTTGAAATGCTCCTGCTAATCCTAGATTTACTGGCAATGAGATCACAGGAAAATCATTTTTTATACACAATTCTAAAGTTGAGTCAGAGGATCCGTCATTAATTACAATAAAATCATACTGTGGAAAGTTTTCCTGAAGATTTGTGCATACTCTTACAATATTTTCCTCTTCATTATAGGCTGGTACTATTAATAATATTTTCATATTTCCAACAATCGATGCAAATGCCAACACATCGAAAATTCCTTTCTTCTAAATTTGATTAGATTCTTCACTTTTTGCATATAGTCTAGTCAATATTTTCGCAATAAAAGAGGGCCAAAATTTTCGAAACATGATGTAGTCTTCCTCTGTCCTAACACCATCTTTTATAATAATCGATGTTTCCGACCCTTCATGTATACGATGTCCCACCAATATCTCCCTATTATAGATAAATTTCCCTCTCATCTTTGATATTTTTTCCCAAGCTTCCCAGTCTTCATTTGACCTGAATCCTTTCTCCCAAATAATACTTGGGAGATTTTTTTTAACCAAAGTAACAGAGGGGCAACAAATAGGGGAGCCAAAAGAGAGTATCCTACGTCTAACAAATCTGCTCCCCCAAAACATTGAAAATCTTAACGGATAAAGCATAAGTCGCTTTATTCTCAACAATTTATTTGAACGAATAATTTTATTATCTCTAATTTCCGCATAATCAGTAAAATAAATCAATGCATCTCCCTGCTTTTCCAGATATTTTACTACATATTTAGCATAATCTTTAAAATATACATCATCTTGATGTGCAATAGTTACATAATCCGTATTAGCTTTTTGATAAGCAAAGTTCCAATCCTGTGTAATTCCTCTTTCTCCCCGATTTATATATAAAGGAATTTCAAACTTATCTGAAATTCCTTTCAAGAAATCATTTTCCGTTGATGTAATCATTATAATATTGGTTTTAAGGCTTTGCTTCCGTATAGATTGTATACATTCCTCCAGATACGCACTTTCTTTATAAGCGCAAATCGCAAACGTATGACTTACTTCCATCCTCATTCTACCTCTTTGTAACTTTTATTAATAATCTTTATTTTCAATTACTACTTAAAGAATTCTAACACATATCTTTTTAAATGTCTACAAAATACGACCTCTAATCAATTACATACTATGATCAGAGGTCGTTCTTTTATCAAATATGATTTATTAGTGATAAACAACTACCGTTGTGCCAGATGGGATATTATCATAAATCCACTTAGCATTTTCTATCTGCATTCTTACACATCCATGCGATAAAGGCATTCCTAATCTTCCATCTAACAAAGTTCCATTTTTATTATACAGAACCGAATGGAAAAGATAATTCCCGTAGAACTACGTCCACCAATAACATCTGGTTCTTTTAATCCATTTCCTTTCTTTCATACTATCCCCCATTCTCTATCTTTTATAGAATATATTATTGGTATCTCCTGGCGCCTCTCCTCCCTTCTTCACTAACCTGATCTGCAGCGCCTCCACCGGCCTTCCATATCCCTGGCTTCCGGCATTCTCTCCGTTCTTAGCCCAGCCCAGCCAGCCAAATTCACTCGAATGCACCCGATAATACACATCGTAATTCTCGGCCATCTTTCCCGTCAACTGTATCCCTAGTGCCTCTATCTGCTTGTTCTTTCCGACCGTTCCCGCTATCTCTCCTTCCATTACGTAGTCCTGCCAACCTATATCCTCTACATGGGCGCGGTATTTGATGCCTCCCTCGTAATCCTTGTTCTTAAGTCTTATCCTGAGGGCCTCCACCTGCTTGCTCTTTCCGGTTGTTCCTGCCGTCTCGCCATCCGACACGTAGTCCTGCCAACCTATGTCCTCTACATGAGCCGCATAATCCACATTAACTGTCTTTTTTACAAATGCATTATTGGTATCTCCTGGCGCCTCTCCTCCCTTCTTCACTAACCTGATCTGCAGCGCCTCCACCGGCCTTCCATATCCCTGGCTTCCGGCATTCTCTCCGTTCTTAGCCCAGCCCAGCCAGCCAAATTCACTCGAATGCACCCGATAATACACATCGTAATTCTCGGCCATCTTTCCCGTCAACTGTATCCCTAGTGCCTCTATCTGCTTGTTCTTTCCGACCGTTCCCGCTATCTCTCCTTCCATTACGTAGTCCTGCCAACCTATATCCTCTACATGGGCGCGGTATTTGATGCCTCCCTCGTAATCCTTGTTCTTAAGTCTTATCCTGAGGGCCTCCACCTGCTTGCTCTTTCCGGTTGTTCCTGCCGTCTCGCCATCCGACACGTAGTCCTGCCAGCCTATGTCCTCTACATGAGCCGCATAATCCACGCCAGACGATTTCTTTAAAAAAGCATTATTACCTGTATTAGGAGCATATTCTGAGTTAGAAGGTAATAACATTATTTGTATTGCTTCAATATTAAAATCATAACCTTCCGTCCCAGCTGCTTCTCCATTTTTTGTCCAGTCCAGCCACCCTAGATTTTCTGCGTGCACTCTATAAAAAACATTAAATTTGTCTTTATTTATACCATCTAATTCAACCTTAATAGCCTCTATATTTTTAACCTTACCTATTGTTCCAGATATCTCTCCCCCTGAAACATACTCCTGCCATCCTGAACCTTCAACAAAACTTGTATATTTTATATTCAAGCCTTCCATGAACATATCTAACGAATAAGCTTCTACTCCCAGGCTCTTTCCGGTTGTTCCAGCAATTTCTCCATTCTGTACAGAATCTTGCCACCCCAGTTCGCTAACATGTGCTTTATATGACAAGTTTAAACTAGGATCTTTATACTTAAATGGTACTGCTATTGAGCCTGGAGCATCTGCATCTGCCGGAAGCAAAGCGATTTGATAAGCCTCCAGATGATAATCGTATCCAACCGTTCCTGCAGCCTCGCCATTTTTTGCCCAATCCAACCAGCCTAGATTTTCAACGTAAGTACGATAATAAACATTATATTTATTAGCCTCTTCTCCAGTAAGTCGAAGGCGAAGCGCTTCAACAGCTTTGTTTTGTCCTGTCGTTCCTGACACCTCACCTCCCATCACATAATTTTGCCACCCTATCCCCTCCACATAAGACTGATATTCAATTCCTATGCCACTAATATTGTTGATATTGATTTTAAACGCCTCCAATTGCCTGTCTGAACCAATAGTACCAGAAAGCAAACCATTTGACACCTCGTCCATCCACCCAATATCTTGTACATGTGACGAATAAGAAACTGCATTTCTCATATTGTCTGGGACATTAATTGAAATTGATTCCCCATGCTCATTAGGAAATCCAATTAAATAATTCATATCAACATTCCCAACTATACCTGCAACACTTCCCTTAGATGTATACTGCCACATTGCGTATTCACCCGTATATGTACATGTGCTATTATATTGCGCAACCCATCTATACCATTGAGAAAAAGTTGAATCCGTAAGATAATTAGTCCACCAATTCGTATTAGCATATACACCCACTGGATATCCCGCATTTTTAATCGTATTACAAAATGTTGATGCAATTGCAGTTAGATCCGACCCAAGAGTAGTCGTATCTTCCATATCAAAATAAACTGGATAGGATAACTTATGCCCACTAATCAACCTCAAAACATGTTTTGCCTCACTTAAGGCTCTACTTGTATTAGTTGCATAAGAATATATATACACACCAAATGGTATACCTAGACGTTCACACTCCGATACATTTCTCAACCAATATTTATCATCTTGATCCGTTTGATCCATACCATATCCACATCTTATAATTGCAAAATCTATACCCGAATTTTTAACCTGCTCCCAGTTAATCTGCCCATTATGTTCACTAACATCTATCCCAGTCCTTGTCGCGTTAGGATTATATGCCCTTGCACTACGCAAATAATTATTCTCTATATTTGAATCAAGAACACCATCCGTAAAGCGCCAACTATTTGCTTTATCTTCCTTTTCAGGCTCAAGTGGTTCCTCTCCGATATCTTTTGAATCTTCCATTTGCTGCTCCTGTGTCTCTTGTTTTACTTCATTACTATCTAAATCTTCTGCTACCTCTTGTTTTTGATTTTCACCATTATCTTCATGCGTATACTTGTCATTCTCAATGCTTTCCATTTCAGGCTCTGCTGCATTAAGAACGCTTCCATTTATGCTTCCAAAAGAAACGACCAAAAATGCAATTATTAATACTCCCGCTATCTTTCTTTTCATCGTTCTAAACCTGCTTTCTATTAGTTTTAAGTTTCTTTGTCTCCACAATAATAAAAACTAGTATCATAGTGGCCAATACACCAAATAATACCCCCGCACATATCACATATGCATATCCTGCTCCTAGCAATCCCCACTTATGAACCAAAGGATTGGATGTTAAAAAAACTGTAATACTGGCTATTAAAAAGCAAATCAATAAATATATTTGCTTTCTCATTACCGTTAATATTACTTGTTCTATTACAGAAAACGCAAAAAAGGCTCCTCCTATCAATAATATAATCAAGACTTCCTTAAAACCATTCAAATCAACGCCAAATACAATTGATAAAATCTGGCATCCAACAGCCCCTCCTACTATCACTACAATTACTGCCATTAGTAAAGCACTCACACTTATAAGGCCACACAACTTAACAAACTTCCTGTAATCATTATATATCCACGCCTTTGACAATCTAACTAACAGCGGTTGCAATGCAAAACCAACAAATAGGTTTGTCACAAAACACGGCATAAACAAATAGGTATAGTATGCCTGCTCATTTGACGACAGATAAAAATCTATTGCATATTTAGGAGCATTTCCCATATAGATTAACAAAAATGCGCTGATGCACAAGGGAAAACATTCCTTTAGAAGATGCTCTATTTTTTTTATATCATAATATGCCTTTTCTAAAGGTACAATTTCTTTTGTTGAATTAACTAAATAGCCTAATATTATACCTGACACAATTATTGCTATGATACAACTCCATATCAAATTATTGGAAAAATAGAGTGTTAAACAAAAGGCAACCACATATGACATTATTCTTAAACTCATTATTTTCCCACTAATATCTAGCCGGCCTAGTTTCTGATAATATCCTCCATACACATCGTCAAAGGCATCTGTAACCCTTAATAGACATAAAAGTAAAGTTATTGCGGCCTTTTCAATGTTATACCCTTCTATAAATATAAACCCAAAAGCACTAATCATCATAACAAGGTTTGTTATTACCCTGGAAGCGATATAAACCGACATAGAGTATTTATTTTTTATATCTGTAGCCTGGTAATTTCTCATTCCATAGTTTCCCAAAGTCAGCATCATTTGCGACGTAGAAAATCCAAGGGAGAATAGGCCTGCATCAGAAACACCATTTATTCTAGTAACAAACCATAACAGAAGTACTGATACCACTGAATTTAGAACGCTGGACATTATATTCCAAAAAAAACTTTGTTTTTCAATATCTTCTTTTTTCACCAACCATAATTTGTTTGTCATAAATTTTGCTACCTTTTCATCTTAATCTTGATTAATGCTTCCAACTATCCTATAACTCCTATGCTTATCAACTGAACCCCTCCCATAAAACATACAATGCTAGTTATACTGTAAGCGTCAAATCACTCGCTCTATGATATATTTAAGTGCCGCTTAATCGCAACGCTTGCTGTAGCAATCAACAGGTAGGTGTTTTGACCATTGCATGAAGGGCTCCAGCCGTGATTGTTCTATATCTCCATTTTCATCATGTGGTTTCGGTAATTCTGTCAGCAAATGCCTGATGTAGTAACCGGAACTTTTTCATATATTCGCAGCGGTTCCGTTAGATCCCCCGGCATCATGGCATTGGGTTCTGAATAGTTACAAAACAACTTATAATTGTCCTACAACTTTGTACATTATATATCGTAGTCATTATCAAATCAAGTTTGTTTGTTTTTTACAATTCAAAAATATCTCGAACAAGAAACGCAGAAAGTTACATTCTAAATTGACGCATCTTTATGCGTCCTCCATATTTTTTTCTAAAATTAACTTTCTTGTTATAAAATTATAGACCATTACCACAGCCGTTACCCCGATCTTTGATATCATGTAGAAGATATGTAATTTATCCACACATATCCACATCAATACCTGATTAATCCCTAAGCCAATTACACTGAGTACGACAAAAATAATAAATTCAATAATCTTATTTCTGTTCTCATCTGTCTTGAATACGAATTTCAGACTCAATTTATAATTTACTATCACAGACACGGAAAACGATATCCCGGATGATATAAGATAACTTATCCCAAAAACTTCTGTCAGAAATATCATCAGTCCATAATCAATGGCAAAACAAAGAACACCTACAATCCCAAATTTCATTATTTGTTCAATCAATTTCTTCATACCTGCAGCTCTCTTTACTTATTTTCTGTATTATAATTATCTCCCAGTCATGGAAAAACAGACCGTCTATTCTACAATTCCAACCGTTTCTCCCAACTTATACTGTTCTCCCAGTCCATCGACTACATATGCATGGATATGGTATTCTCCTGTCTTGTATCCAAAGTTTGGAATATTGATCCGTGCATAATAACTGCCATCTTCCTGACCTTCCATCTCTAGCCACTGCAAGTCGCTCTGGTCTTCGTTCGTCCATACCGCTATCATAACATGCTCTGCTCCTTCAGCCACATTTGTAATATCACTCACTCTAACCGGAAGCGCTCCCGTATCACGTTCATATGCCTCTGCCCATACATTAGCGGTCGGCATCTTTCCCTCACGTACCAGCAATTCTTCTGCATTTTCATTCAGATCTGCCAGTTCTTCCATTAATTTGGATTTTTTCCCAATCTCCTTTCTTACGTAATCAATGCCAAACCTCTCTGTCAATGTCTGCGTGCCTGAAAACAAGTTCGTTCCCAGTCCCAGCCTGTCCCCTTCAATCTTTACACCCAACGCTGCCAGCGTGGTAGGGAAGTTATCAAACGTCGTATAATTTCTCTCTTCATCAACCTCTGATTCCGAAGCCGAATTGATATAAGCAGTATATACCTTACGGACATATTCATCATCAATCCCCTCACAAAAATCCGAATCCATTGTGGGATGGTCTCCCACCAGGACAATCGTAGTATTTTCATAAAAGTCCTGTTGCTGAATCCATTTCACGAATTCTGCCACCTGACTGCTGGCACATGCCATTACATTGGAATACTGATCTTCTCCATATGTATCAGGACAGATCTCACATTGATAACCATCTTCAAAATGCGTATCAACTGTAAGCATCGTCAGATTAAACGGAGTGTCCTGAGAAGCGAGTTCCAAAATCTTCTCTTTTGCGAACCCGAATAACTTCCGATCCTCGTATCCCCACCACACGCGGTAATCTTCCGGTATCATCCCTGTCTCTATTGCGTAATTATAATCAATAATATCATAATTTCCATGCTCTGTGAAATACAGTCTTCTGCCTCCGAACGTTGCATCCGAACCAATCAACAGTGTCTGTGAATATCCCGCCCGTTTTAATATATCACCAAGCGTTACCGATCCCTTAAAAAACGAATCCTGCGTATCCATGCTATTATTTTCAATCGATATACTCAGCGGAATCCCCGAAGTCTGAGAAAACATTGCTCCGATTGTCCATGTTGCTCCCGGCATAGCATATCCACCATTCAACCGCTTGTCCTCTCCGGAAAAATCCTCATTCTCCTGTGCCAGTTCCGTCAGTTCCGGTAGCACGTTCTCTTCAAATGCACCACCATTCTCTGTATCTGCATAAGTTGTCTCCATAGATTCTAAAAATATATAGATCAGGTTTCTCTTCTGTTCCGGAAACTCTATCGAAATATCTGCCGGATTTGCATAATAATCATCGATGAATGTGGAATACGTTCCTTGAGACTTCACATAATCTCCAGCATCCAGTTTATTCCATGCACTAGAAACCATACAAGCCGATACTGCCAAAGACACTACTATTCCGGATCCCATCACCACAAAATAGCCTTTTCGCTTACGCAATATAATAAAAAATACGATAATCAAGAATAATATCATTATCGTGGGCACAACACATACTAGCAGATACTCCATGATCATACTTTTGTTTGTTCCATCCAGCGGTGCGGTAAGATGAAATACCAGTTCGTCCATCGACAGATTACTCCATGTATGAAACATCCATCGTATGCTAAAGCATAAAATCGCGGCAAGAGCCGTAATCAATATAGACAATGCTGTTCCCACCCCCACCACGATCTTCTTCACGATATCCTTAGATTTCCCCATTTTTTCACGCTCTTTCTAAACTTTTACATTTTTCGACATTTAGTATTATATAAAACTCCTCCTATCTTTGCAACTTGAAGATTTATATTTTTAAATATTTCACAACTGAAAAAGAATGTGCAAAACACATTCTCGCGCCAAGCCCGTCTTTAGATGTTAACACCATATTCTTTCGGTGCATACTATATTAAACAATCAGGTACTTGCCTCACATTGATGATAGAATGTAAATAGTACAAAATAAACATGACCATTTTCAATAAATATTATATGATAGTCTTATACATGGAGGAAATGGTTATGGCTAGCAGTTACATAGTGCAGGTGAGGTGATTAGTGAGAAAACAGTTGGCAATTATATGCGGCAAATGGGAATCAAGGCTCAATGGGTAAAACCATATGTTCAAACCACAATAGATTCTGATTTTAGTGAAAAGCTCAAGAACATTCTAAATGAGGAATTTAACCCGGCCAGTCCTGATGCTGTATGGGTATCCGATATCACATATATTTGGACTTTTGAGGGATTCGTATATCTAACAAGTGTTATGGACTTATATTCCCGTAAAATTATTGCATGGGAGTTAAGTAATACATTAGAAGCGTCAAATGTTGTCGCATGCATCAACAAAGCCAAAGCAACTCGTAATATCAATAAACCGCTGATTTTCCACAATGATCGCGGGAGCCAATATGTTTCAACTGCATTTAAGGATGCTACGAAGGAAATGATTAATAGTTATTCCAAAAAAGCATACCCGTGGGATAATGCGTGCATAGAATCGTTTCATGCTCTCTTGAAACGAGAATGGATTAATCGCTTTAAAATCTTCAATTACACGCATGCTTATAAACTCGTTTTTGAATATATTGAAACATTTTATAATACCGTCCGCATTCACAGCCATTGTGGATATTTATCGCCAGAGGAATATGAGGAACAATATTTCGCAGAACTGGCCGAAACTGCCGAAGAGCTTGTCAGTTAGCTCTCGGCTTAATTACGGAAAAATGGTTACATTTAATTTGTACTTTTTCTTGACATAGGACCACATACTTGCTTCGCAATTATGTGAGCGGGGTATGGGGATTTCTTGTCTCTATCTTTACATTAGATCCAAAATACTCATTTGTCCTTCTATCTCATATCCTTTATAGATTTTGTTATATTTCTATCTCTATAAAATTGATCGGAAATAAGAACCACATTCCGGATCAGTAATAGAAAAAACGTATGGGTTGTTCAGTCCCGTAAAGACACTCTTTTTTGATACCCGCAGACATCCGGTCAGCACTGCAAAATACAAACTGTTATTTATCTTAAGCCCCTGTTTGAACATATTGCGGATGAGCAGTACCATCTCTTCATAGTATCCTTGTTCATTCGCCTTTTCAAGTGGTACGTCATATTCGTCGATCAATATAATGACCTTTTTCCTATAAAGTTTTTCCACTAATACAGACAGTACTGCCTTTTTTCTCGATCTGTCAATCTACTATCATCGGACAAAAACTGAAATCTCAGTGCCTCATTGCCGATCTCAGGACACATAAGGGGACGGGTAAAAAGATTCACCTTGCCCCACGTATGAATCAGATCACGTATCAATCCTGTCTTATCTACATAATAGAATCCGTCAGACCGTATCTCATCAGAATCTTCATTTCTATCGGCAATCTCTTTCTGCTTAATTTATCAATCATTTTACCACATACCTCCCAGATTAAGGCTCCGTTACTCTATTGGCATCCAACCAATTACATTATACCATTCTTTTCATGGCATTCAAACGTAATTTAAAGCAAGCGGGAGATGCAATCACATCTCCCGCTTTCTTATCCGTATCCTGTCTCGCTCTCTGCGAATCTATCGACACAATCCTTCTCTTTTAAAACAGTTTCTCCGGGTACACTCCTGACGCAACCAATCCTTTTATCGCCTCAACAACTGCCCCCTTATCCTCCTTATAAGTAACTCCAAACCACTGATCGTTAGACTCCAGTACCTTCACCTGCGCCTTTTCTTCCTTCAGAAGCTGTCCAATAATCCGCGGTAGTAAATACTCAGCCTTCACATCCTCTTTCTTGATTCCTTCCAGGAATTCTGCAAACCCGCTTTCCAATATCTCAAAGAACTCCGGCTGAAGCCCCCACATATTCATTGACACTGCCGAATTCAGATCTAATCGGATCTCTTCTCCCTCCTTCTTTGCCACTGCGTAATCCCCACGCCCTTCAATGCCATATGTTTCTTCAATCTCCTGCAGCATATGATTCTCATCAATCTTACACACGCCTCTGGTCACAGTACCATTCTCACTCAAAGTATTCTTCAAGATAAAACCTACCATACTGATATCCGTTCCTTCATGTTCCTTCACAAGTTCCTTATATGCCTCACGATATGCTTCTTTTCCATAGTAATCATCCGCATTAATTACCAGAAATGGTTCCTTCGTCACATCTTTACAGCACAGAACCGCCTGACCGGTTCCCCAGGGCTTCTTTCTTCCTTCTAATTTATCCTTGAATTGCTCCGGAATATGATTCAGTTCCTGATAAGCGTATGCAACCTCCGTGACTTTTTCGATACGATTGCCAATCACTTCTTTAAAGTCGTTTTCCAAATCTTTTCTTATTACGAATACCACTTTGTTGAATCCTGCCTCTAACGCATCATAGATAGAATAGTCCATAATGATTTCTCCATTCGATCCTACAGGCTCCAACTGTTTAATGCCACCGCCAAATCTGCTTCCGATTCCAGCTGCCATAATTACCAGTGTTACTTTCTTCATAATATTTTTCTCCATAACAGTATTCATTTAGACATTTGTTAAATGCCGAAGCCCATTGATTTTACTGGGTTTTCTTGCTTTGTTTATATAAATTTTCTCTCCGCAAATGATATAATAGAAGTACCACCAACCACCACACACATCTACGGAGGAGAAAATTTATGGCTACTAAATATCGTCAGATTTCTTTAAAAGATACATTTTCAGATTGCCAGGACATGTTTATGGAAGACACGCCTTCCTTCTTCCATCTTCTGGATGAGCATTTCGATATAAACGAATTCATCCCTTCTGTCTTTACCAATGCTTTCTATCAGCACCTTGGTCGTAACAGGGTTTATCCTTTATCCGGCTTTCTTTCTGCTCTCATCCTTCAGAAGATTTTTTCTATCCCTACAGATTCGCTGCTTATTCTTTTTCTGTCCCTCTGTAAGGAACTTCGCCATTTTTGCGGCTTTTCCAAGGTCCCCGATGCTCCTCTGTTCACCAGATTTCGGCAAAATTGAGCTCTTTGTTAACGAAAACAATCCCAAAACCCTCAATGCTCTGATCAAACGCTTAAAATCTTTTTATAAAGACAAACCCGAGGTGGATCCTTACAAGATGGCATACGGGCTTATGCCTTCACAGGCTGCTTCCTGTCCTGATGCAAAGCAGATGTATATCAATGGGCATTTCTGCTACGCCGATAAATTCGGTATCCTCACGAATGGTCTTGGTATCGTCAGGGACATCGTATTCTTTGATGATGATTTCAAGGCTGCCCATCCGGAACTTCCTGTTGAGAAAAAATCGGATTCCCCGGACGAGGATAAAACCATCAGTGACTCTGCCGCTTTAAAGCCGGTTCTCTCTGACTTTTTTTCCGCGCACCCTACTTTTCATCCGAATACTTTTTTGGGAGATGCCGCCTTTGATTCTGCTGACATTTACGGCTTCCTGAAAAATGACTTTGGATTCCAGAAAGTACTGATCCCATACAACCCGCGTAACGAAAGTCCTCTTAAGAAAGTGGGCTACAATGAATACGGATATCCCACTTGCCCTAATGCCCCCCTGCTGGCCATGAAGTATTGTGGCATTACGAGTGAAAAAGGGCGTTCCGACCGTATCAAATGGTGCTGTCCTAAAGTTCGCATGAAAAACGGACAATGGATCTGTGAGTGTGAACATCCTTGCAGTACAGCTAAGAAGGGCAGAACTACTTACACCTATGAAAACATGGAATTTCGCATGTTTCCGGGGATTCAACGTGATACCATTGAATGGAATGCCCTCTATAAAATAAGAGCTTCCATAGAAAGAGCCATCAACCACTTCAAAACCAATATGTGCATTGCTGGTAAGCACACCAGAAACCATGCAACCACGAAAGCAGATGTCTTTCTTGCCGGAATTGCCAGCCAGCTTACCGTGATTGTTGCATTTCGCATGAACTGTCCAGAGTATATCCGGAGTTTAAAACCACTGATTGCCTGAAAAAGTATTCAATTATCATAGTTCTTAAATCTGAGGGCTAAAAGTGCGCCCCAAAATCTGACATTTATGTCATTCCGGAATTTTTCTGGATACTGACCTTTTTTCTCCTTACCTATGGGCGCTCTGTATACGTCCATCTGCTGGCAAGAAATCATTTAACAATTAACTAAGTATTCATTAATATTTTTCCACTTGAGTCAATTCCATTATACTATATCCCTCATAGAATTGTCCAATTATGTTTCACATATCATCACTCTTGTTACTGTCAAGTAATCGTTGGCAACTTTCTTTCCGATTTATCTTTTCTGTTCAA